>Ga0182030_10001067_pt1 | contig 55202 bp, 50 predicted proteins | sample 812S3MmetaG_FD_121299 | JGI IMG/M metagenome (GOLD analysis project Ga0182030, IMG submission 121299) | Permafrost microbial communities from Stordalen Mire, Sweden - 812S3M metaG (Illumina Assembly) | ecosystem: Environmental > Terrestrial > Soil > Wetlands > Permafrost | place: Sweden...
CTTTCAGAAACCGGGCCAGCGTTCCTTCCCGATAGACTTGGCGCTCCGCAGAATCAAGGCTGTGGTGCGTTTGCGTGGTCACCAACTGGTGGCTTTCGCCGATCTTCTTCATCTTCGCGCCCTGCGCTGACCACAGGGCTTCGGAAGCTCGCAATGCGAATGCGTTAAATCCGACCTCACGGCCGACGTGGCCCACTTCATTGCGCCCAAAACCGAGATACACCGCCACGGAAGAATCCGCCTGCCCTGGAGTAATCCAGACTGGCAGACGAAGCCTGCGCCCGGCCGACTCCAATTCCACCATGTCTCCATTGGCAAGCGATTGCTTTTGGGCGGCGGCGGGACTCACCAAGGCTGCGTTATCCCAGGTGAGCTTGGTGACGGGTTTGGCAAGTTCCTGAAGCCAGCCATTGTTGGCAAAACGCCCGTCCCAGATGGCCGGGTCGGGGCGGAACGTGATTTCGACTTGTTCAGCATAAGTTGTTCGGGTTGATAGCTTGATAGCGCGCGGATTCACGTTGCGCGCCGGCAAGACCGTGTCCTCCATCAATCCAGCTTCCAGGGTCCGCCGCCAGCCTTTCTCGAAATCTCCCCAACGGTTCCGGGCTTGCCAGTGGTTGCGAACGATGTCGTAGTCGCTGCGATCAGTCTGCCCTGAAAAAACGTCCAACAACTCGTGCGCGGATTTTCCGGTATAAAGCGGCATAATGAGCGGCTGGATGATGGAAATTGTGCCATCATAGCCTCGCGCGTCGCTCCATGATTCGAGGTAATGGTTTTGTGGGATGTGCCATTGGCAGAGAGCGGAAGTCTCGTTGACATCCATGCTCAAATGGATGCGCAACCGCGCCTTGGCCATGCTTCCGGCGAACTCGAAGTCCGCCGGCGCATTGTAAACCGGATTGCCGCCGAGGATAACCAGCAATTGCACCACGCCGCTTTTCAGCTCAGCCATGAGTCCTCGCAGGGTTTCGAGCTGGTTGACTGGTTGTGCCTCGGCGGACGCGGTGTGATGGATGGTGGCGCCCGTATTGCCCAGGAATTCATTGATGAGATGAGCCAGCGCGTGAACCAACGGGGGCTGGTTTTCTCCCGCAATAACAATGCTGTTGCCAGCGTTCTGTTGCAGGTCGGTGGCGAGGGCGGAAATCCACGCCGCGTGACGGGCCAGCATCGGATTGCCCTCGTCGCCTGAAATGGCGCCGAGCTTCCAAGTCAGCGCGCGGGCAAAGTTCTCAATTTCCCCAGAGCGCAGGGCCAGCCGGTGGTCGGCGTTTGAGCCGGTCACCGAAGGCGTGCTTTCCACGGAATAAAGCCGGTTCATGTCCGTCTGCCCGGCCCTGACGCGGCGGCGCCCGCTGAAATCGTGGGCATAACGCAGCCCGGCGGGATGGGAAAACATGAAGTCTGAGTCCAGCGCCAATACAACGCCCGCCTTGTCGAAATGATATTGCGGTTCCAGAATTTCGCCAAAGGCCAGACGCGCGCCTTCGTGGACGTTATCGCGGTTGACCGGCTCAAATTGAACCCATTTCGCTTCTGGGAATTTATCCATCACGGCATTAATTTGCGCGTGAAGGGTGGGAGAAGTGACTGTTTCGGTGAGAATCCGCAATCCGGCGCCTTTGGCGGACTGCTGGAATTGCAGCGCATCATGCAACGCAGAAAGAAATGCGGCCCAAGTGCTGATCTCGCCTCCATTCAGAACGGCCTGCGAGCGGTCAGGGTCATAAAGATCCAAAAGCGACGCTTGCTGAAAAACATTGGAAGCACCGAGGCTCATGGGGTGGTCCGGGTTGCCTTCAATCTTGGTAGGATGGCCTTCGTGACTTTCCACCAGCAATCCCGAGGCGTATCCACTCAACGTCATGGCCGTGGCAAAGTGGAGCGGCTTCCCCGGTAGGAGGATCTCCGGTTGTTTGATGTAAGGAACAATTTTTTGCGCCGGTTGCCGCGTACAAGAGGCAAGGCCCGCCAGGGCCAGCGAAGCGCCCATCAACTGCAAAAACCGGCGGCGATCCAGGCCTCCCAGCCATTCCGACGCCTGGCCGGGAAACTCCCGATGCAGAAACTCGGCGAACTCCTTCGTTTGCGCCACCTCGTCCAGACTGCGCCAAAAACGCGGCCCGCTCCTCGATTGCAACCGTTCGCGCACGGCGGCAAGATCAAAGGCGGCGTTTTCCTGGGAGATCGGTTTCATCGGTGACACATGCTGCAATCGGTGAGTTGGGTCACATGGACATGATATTGCGCCACCAATTCAGGACCGAGCGTGGGTTGGTTTGTGGCCTGCCAAGCCATGTTGAAGACTTCGCTCCTGGGCCGGATGAATTGCGCCGGGTCCTTATGACAATCCAGACACCATTTCATGTAAAGTGTGTTCTGCTGCCAGGTCAGGGGCATCTGGTCCACTGGGCCGTGGCAAGTGGCGCAACCGATCCCTTTATTGACATGGATGCTGTGGTTGAAGAAGACGAAATCAGGCAAATAGTTGACACGGTTCCAGCGCAAGTGCTCGTTATCGGCCAGACTCTCCCTCACTGGCGCGAGCACGGGTGCATCCGTCCAGAGTTGCGAGTGGCAGGTCATGCAGGTTTCCGTGGGTGGAATGCCGGCAAAGGCTGATTTCTCAACGCTGGTGTGACAGTAGCGGCAATCAATCCCAAGCCCGTTAACATGATGCTTGTGACTAAATGGGACGGGTTGCTCGCGTGGAACATCAACGCGCGTCGTGTAGGGCGACCAGTAAACCTCTTCGAGAGTCCATCCACCGGCGGCAACGGACAGCAAAGCGCCGGCAATAGTCGCTCGCGCAATCGTGTTACTTTTGCGATGGAAAATCTGGCCCACGCATTCACATTTTTTAAATTTAAACCCAAAGCTTGCCGCGTCGCGCCGACGCGCTGGAAGAAATCCCCAGCCTGATGCTCCTACGCTTAAATGATGCCACCATAAACCTGCCTGATTCACTTCCGGCGCTGACGGCTAACAGTGCAATTTGCAAAACCGATCCTTTTCAGCAGGCATTTTGCAAGAACCTTTACTGCGGCGAGCAGCGCCTTCACACACAATGCTACTTTTCTCTCAAGAAAAACTGCTTGGCGCAGTCGGAAACAATGGTCACCTTCCGCTGCTCTTGCCACGAGATTATCCACCGTGAACGTGCCCTCAGGTAATCAGGAGAATGTCTGAAAGAATCTCCTCCAAATGCTGGGTTTATGTTCGCGGCTGCCGCAGTTTCCGTCGTGTAGCGGGCTAATTCCTCGTTTCATGGTTCAGAACCCAGGCAGGCGGAATACATGCGGAAACTTGCCAGCGAATTAGAGCTGGGCAACCTTGAACTCGGGTCAGGCATTGTATCCCAGTTAGGGGCGGGAGTGACGCTGTCGCAACTTTCAGGAAAGGAAATGGATATGGAAATGTCTCAAACTTCAACATCGGTGGCACGCTTGGCGGCCAGATCCGTCGAGACAAGCCCAAAGTCCCGACGAAACAGCCTGCAGTCTCGTCGGCGGACCCAATGGTTGTTGGTTTGGCTGGCGGGAATGTTCTACTGCTCCGCCATCCTGCATGCGGATACACCAGCACTTTCACGGGGACAAAATGTTTTGCGGGCGACCCTCGCTAATGGGATGCGGGTTATTGTAGTCCGCAATCCGCTGGCGCCGGTAGTGACGACGATTGTCAATTACCGCGTTGGTTCGGACGAGTGCCCGCCAGGATTTGGCGGTAAGCTTCATGCGCCACCCCAAATCAAGTGATTGATTCACTGCAGCCCGATTCGGCGACCCTCTGCCGCGTAATATTCACCTTAACAATACCGTTTTTGGGTCTCTCATCGAAATCCGGGATGATGCCTGCAATATAGGTTGGGCACTCCCGCCCGGAAGTCCTGTCGTTGGCACCCACCACATAAACGTTGTGGTGTTACAGTAGTAATACGCTCGAATTATGGTTTCAAATACCAAAAAACACGAACGATTAGATTAATGGCCAGCAAAGAACAGAGTTTAAAAATGTCGAGAGCGCCAAGGATCATCCTGGTTCGCGGTTTAGATTTAGGCGACTTTAATAGCCGTGAACACGGAGGCAGTACCTTTGGGAGCTTCCCTGCGGGAGCTGCTTTTACAGTTCCAATTCGTATTTCCCGAGTTCCAGTTTGGTAAACGCAGTTCTAGTTTGATTTCCCGCGCCACAACACTACGCCACAAGTGGAAGCAATGGAATCTGCGCAGACCGTGGCGGAGTGATCGTAAAACTCGCGCACGATTGCAGCAGCCCTTTGCTGGATCGTGCCCGAGATGGTGCATCCCGGCGTTTGGCGTCCCATCAAGCACTGCCGCGCCAAGCGCAAGAGCCTCTTGTCCGCCGGTGGCCGCGCCGGAAATCGCTCCTTGGCCGCTTGGGTCCGGTGTTGGTTCTTCCCGGCCCCCGCCCTGCCGAAAACCAAGGCCGGATGATGTTGATGGCTAAATCGGTGGCGCGGAATTCAACTCGGAATTCAACTCCTTGTGGTTGTTGATGCCCCCTGCTAGCCTGCCTTTATGAGTGCATTCCCCGTGAATTTGCAGAAAGAGCAGCAACTGGATCAACGGATGACGGCTTTGGGCGTGCGCGAATCTGATTTAGAGGAAACGTTTGTAAAATCCGGGGGGCATGGGGGCCAAAATGTTAACAAATTGGCAACGTGCGTGATGCTTTTCCATCGTCCAACAGGCGTGAGGGTTAAGTGTCAGACAACGCGTCAACAGGGGCTCAATCGGTTCATCGCCCGACGGTTATTGCTCGACAAAATCGAAAAGCTGCAGACGGGACGAGTAGCGGCCGAAGCAGCTCGGGTCGAGAAGATCCGCCGCCAAAAGCGCAAGAGGAGTCGCCGGGCTAAGGAACGCATCCTCGCTGACAAATCCCGACACTCGGAAAAGAAGGGGGCTCGGCGCGCCGTTAGAGATTCTTGGCTTTGAATCCGGATTTTCAAAGGTTCGGCCAAGAGTTTTAAATTGGGATTTACCCCGGCCTTGATAGTTCCCTAAATTCGAGGAAATCGCGTTTTGAGGGAATCTGCTTTGTAAGTGACTTATTTGTAGCTATTTGTGATTTTCGAGAACTTAGTTCCACCTTCGAAGACTTATTTGCACTTTCGACAACATTTTTACACTTCTGCAGCCCCAACTCAACCACCCGCAATCGTTGGACTCGACATTCAGATAGATGAATATATAAGTATTGGCCTTCAAACAGTCGGGCCCGTAGCTCAGTGGTTAGAGCAGGCGACTCATAATCGCTTGGTCCCCGGTTCAAGTCCGGGCGGGCCCACCATTCCGGGCCAATGTTCTCCAATGGCTTCGGTGAAGAAACTCCCCACCCTGTCGCAACTTCCTATATTTGTCTGTTCGCTGTAGCTCTTGTCCGGGCCTGCATGCACTTCCGAGTTCATACCATCCACTGGCCGGCAAGCAGGCGGGGGATGAGTGGCTCCAGAATTCGGTAAGTCAAGCCCCACGCCCGGTGCGGTCCAATCCGGTAAAACGGCACGCGACGCGGTTCAGGCCAGGCATGAAAACTTTCCATGCCATAGTCATGGGCCTCTGGTTTGGCGAACCAGGCAACAGGCATCTCGATAATTTCATCGATCTCATGTTCCGCGGATTTCCAATGTCCGGGGTTGAGCAGCTTGCCCAGAAAAGGAAATACTTGAATTTGAGTAGTCAGCGTTTGCATGGGGGGAAGGCTCTCGAGAATCTCGACTTCCGCCGCAGGCACGGCGATTTCCTCCATTAGCTCCCGCAGGGCGCTATCGATCAAAGACCGATCCCCTGGCTCGCGCTTGCCTCCTGGAAAGGCGATCTGTCCGCCATGGACGCCTCCAGGGCCGCGACGGACGAGAACCATCTTTAGTTCGCCCTCAGGGCTTCTGAAAAGAGGCACGATCACTGCCGCTTCGCGAATTTCCGGTTTGGTCTGCATTGCTGACTTTGATCGAAAAGTATACAATATTTCCTTCCAGATAGGAAGGGGACGTCTCGCCAAGCCGCGCGGCAGCGCAGTCCCACCGCGTGGCGGACGGTAGCGGTATTCAGATGCGCCCTTGGGCGCCTGTCCCTCATATAGAGGGTTGACAGAAGGGCCGCCGTATAGGTTGTTGTCTGTGCCATGAACAATGTCAAAGAACCAATCGAACCGCCCATCCGCAAAGCGGACCCTTGTGTCATGGTCATTTTCGGCGCGACCGGCGATCTCACCAAACGCAAACTCATCCCCGCCTTGTGCAATTTGGTCGCAGCCAAATTGTTGCCGGACCAGTTTGCCGTCATTGGCGTGGCTGATAACGACCTGACCACCGATAGTTTCCGCAAGCAGTTGAGCGAAGACATCAAACAATTCGCCAGTTGCCCAATCACGCCGGAGTTGTGGGCCTGGTTTGTCAAGCGCCTCTATTTTATCCGTGGCCAATTCCAGGACCCAAAAACCTTTCAGCAGCTCAAGGATCAAATTGCCCAAGTGGGGAAGGAGCAGTCTGTGCCCCCCAATCACCTTTATTATATGGCCGTGGCGCCGCGATTTTTTGGGGAGGTGGTGCGGCAGCTTGGCGCGGCTGGTTTGGCCCAGGAGACTGACGGCCATTGGAAACGCGTCGTGATTGAAAAACCCTTTGGCCGCGACTTGGATTCCGCCAAGGCGCTCAATGCCGAGATTAAACAAGTGCTGGAAGAACGGCAGATTTACCGTATCGACCATTATCTGGGCAAGGAAACCGTCCAAAACATTATCATTTTCCGTTTCGGCAACGGCATCTTCGAGCCGATTTGGAACCGGCGCTACATCGATCATGTCCAAATCACCGCGGCAGAAACCGTCGGCGTGGAACAGCGCGGCGGCTACTACGAAACGGCCGGGGCCTTGCGCGATATGGTGCCCAACCATCTTTTTCAACTGATTTCGCTTACCGCCATGGAGCCGCCTATTTCTTTTCATGCCGACTCGGTGCGTGATGAACAGGCCAAAACTCTGCACGCCATCCAGCCGCCCGCGCCCGAAGAAGTCCTGACCATGGCCGTTCGCGGACAATATGGGGAAGGGCACGTCAAGGACGAGCGCGCCGCCGCTTATCGTTCGGAGCCCAAAGTCTCGCCGGATTCGACTACTGAAACATTTGCCGGGCTGAAATTGAAAATCGACAACTGGCGCTGGGCCGATGTCCCTTTTTATTTGCGCACCGGAAAACGTCTCGCCGCGCGCACCACCGAAATCGCGATTCAATTTAAGCGCGCGCCCTTTCAACTGTTTCGCGACACCCCGGTCGAAGCTCTGGAAACCAACCGTCTTGTCCTCTCCATTCAACCCGAGGAAGGGCTTTCCCTGCGTTTCGGCGCAAAAATTCCCGGCCCCATCATGCACATGGGAGCAGTCGAGATGAAATTTAACTACGTCGATTATTTTGGCCGCACCCCGAGCACAGGCTACGAACGCTTGATTTATGACGGCATGATCGGTGACGCCACCCTCTTTCAACGCGCGGACATGGTCGAGGCGGGCTGGAGTGTCATCACTCCCATTTTGGATGTCTGGAAGGCGCTCCCGCCGCGTTCGTTTCCCAATTACCCCGCCGGCAGTTGGGGGCCGAAGGAAGCGGATGACTTGCTGGCCCGGGATGGCCGGCATTGGAGAGTCATTGAATGAAAGTTCTCGTCATTGACGTCGGGGGAACGCACGTCAAATTGCTGACCACCGGGCACAAATCCCATTTGCTCTTCGACTCGGGGCCGGCCATGACCGCAAAGAAAATGGTGGCGGAGGTGAAACGGGCTACGGCCAAGGCTGGATGGAAATACGAGGCGATTTCCATGGGTTACCCCGCTCCCGTCATGCACAACCACCCGATTTTGGAACCCTATAACTTGGCCTGCGGTTGGGTCGGCTTCAATTTCCATCGGGCCTTCGGAGTCCCGGTTAAAATTCTCAATGACGCCGCCATGCAGGCAGTTGGGAGCTACAAGGGGGGCCGAATGTTGTTTCTCGGCTTGGGCACCGGCCTTGGCTCGGCCTTGATTGTGGATTCAGCGGTGGAACCCATGGAACTGGCCCACTTGCCCTACAAAAAAGGGCGCACTTATGAAGACTACGTCGGCCTCAAAGGATTGAAACGGCTGGGCCGAAAAAAATGGCGCAAGGAAGTCGCCGCAGTAGTCGAGCTATTGAAGCGGGCCACTCAGCCGGATTACGTGGTGCTGGGCGGGGGCAACGCGCGCCTGATGAAGAAGCTCCCTCCCAACACAATCCTGGGCGATAATAATAATGCGTTCCGCAGCGGCTTTCGCCTCTGGCAAAATATAAAAACCAGTCCGAAACGGAAACGATTCCTCCACTAAAAAACGCCGTCCATGAGAGCAAGCGGGAAATTTCTATGAATCGTAATCAGCCCAACACCAAGAACCGCAAAGTTGTTTTTTTGTTTGACGTCGATAACACCCTGCTCAACAACGACCAAGTCGCCGAGGACTTGCAAAAGCACCTGGCCGGGGAAGTGGGTTCCGCCGGCGCAAAGCGTTACTGGTCCTTGTTTGAAGAACTGCGGCGCGAATTGGGTTACGCCGATTACCTCGGCGCATTGCAGCGTTATCGCATCGAATATCCGCACGATTTGCGACTGTTGACAGTTTCCCGTTTTTTGGTCGATTATCCGTTTGCCAATCGGCTCTATGCCAATTCGCTGGATGCAATCGCCCATGTGCAGCGCTGGGCGCCGGCCGCCGTGTTAAGCGATGGCGATGTCGTTTTCCAGCCGCGCAAAGTGGATCGCTCCGGGCTGTTCGAGGCTGTGAATGGCCGTGTGATGATCTATGTCCACAAGGAACACGAATTGGCCGACGTAGCCCGCCGCCATCCCGCCGGGCATTACGTTATGCTGGACGACAAGTTGCGGATTCTGGCCGCCATGAAAAAGATCTGGCGCAAGCGCGTCACTACCGTTTTTGTCCGTCAGGGCCACTACGCCCTGGACCCTGCCATTGTCGCCAGCACTCCGCCAGCCGACATGACCATCGAGCGCATCGGCGACTTGGTTAATTACGACCTGCGCACCCTCCTCGAAGCCGCGCAGCCCCCGTCGAAATGAACGGAACGGAGAGCATCGAGGCTTTCGGGGCGCCCGGCATCGAGCCGCGCTGGACTTCCAGCGCCAAGGAAGGCTTCGGCACCGCCTATCACACCAGTTGCCGCGTTTGGTTCACCTTGAGCCACGGCATTGTCAATGAGATTTATTATCCTTCCGTTGATCAGCCCAACACGCGCGATTTTCAATATCTCATCAGCGACGGCGAGTCCTTTTGCCACGAGGAAAAAATCGATCTGGATCATCTCCTGGAATATCCGGAGAAAGGCTGCCTCTTTTATCGTCTGACCAATTCGGAACACAACGGCCGCTACCGCATCATCAAGCACATCTTGACAGACCCGCACCGCTCGGTGTTGCTGATCCATACCAGGCTCGAAATTCTGGACCCGGCACTCAGAGACAAACTCCGCCTCTATGCCCTTCTGGCCCCGCACCTTGAACGCTATGGCTCCGGCAATTCCGGCCGGCATCTTGAAATCAGCGGCAGCAAGCTGCTCCACGCCAATCGTGGTAATTTTCATCTGGTCATGGGTTGCACAACTCATTTTTCGCGAATGTCGGTCGGCTACGTGGGTGCCAGCGACGGCTGGCGGGACTTGCGCAATTTCAAAATGGATTGGGAGTTCAACTCCGCCCTCAACGGCAATATCGCGCTGACCGGAGAGATTGATCCGCGGCGGGGCGAAGAATTCACCGTCGCCATCGCTTTGGGCCAAAGCTATCACAGCGCGGCGGCCAAGCTCTTGCAATCGTTGGCCGACCCTTTCGAGAAACATCGCGAAACTTACCTGCGCCAGTGGAAACGGGCGGTGGTGGACGCACCGCACGATTTTCGAGAAAATACCGGCGACAATGGCTCGATCTACCGTCTGAGCCGCTGCATTCTCCTCGCGCACGAAGACAAAGTTTTCGAAGGAGCCCTCGTCGCTTCGATGAGCATTCCGTGGGGCGAGACAAAGGGAGACAACGACGTGGGCGGCTATCATCTGGTGTGGACGCGCGATTTGGTGCAAAGCGCGACCGCCCTGCTGGCCACGGGTCAGACGGGTACTCCGTTGCGCGCCCTCATCTGGCTGGCCGTCGTTCAGCGACCCGATGGCAGTTTTCCGCAGAATAGCTGGATCAACGGACACGCCTATTGGGCCGGATTGCAGTTGGATGAAGTCGCCGCCCCCATTCTGCTAGCTTGGCGATTGCAGCGTGAAGGTGTACGCATCGGCCAATGCGATCCCTGCCCGATGATTCGTCGCGCGGTGGCCTTTCTCGTCCTGGAAGGGCCGGTTACGGCCCAGGATCGATGGGAGGAAAATGCCGGCTACTCCCCTTCCACATTGGCCGCGATCATCGCCGCCCTGGTCTGCGCCGCGGATTTCGCGACGCTGCCATCCGACAAGGAATTTATTCTGGCCTACGCCGATTGGCTCGAAGCGCATATCGAAGATTGGACCGTAACGACGCGCGGCGAATTGGTCGGGGACTTTCCGCGCCATTATATTCGAATCAACCCCGCCGATCCCTGCACGCCCGATCCAGACGCCGACCCGAACACGACCATGCTCCAAATCGCCAATGGCGGCGGATTGCATGAGGCCCGCAATGTGGTGAGCGGGGATTTTCTGCAATTGGTGCGTTACGGGATACGCGCGGCCAGCGATTCGATTGTGCGTTCGTCCATTGAGGTGATCGACCGCGTGTTGAAGCGGGACTTGCCGCAAGGGCCATGCTGGCGCCGTTACAATCACGACGGCTACGGACAACAACCGGATGGCGGCGCCTTCGACGGAACGGGCGAAGGCAGGTCCTGGCCGATTTTAACCGGCGAACGCGGGCATTACGAATTGGCCGCCGGCCAGGACCCCATGCCCTTCATCAAGGCGATGGAAGAATTTGGCAACGAGGGCGGAATGATCTCCGAACAGCTCTGGGACGCCGATGACCTGCCCTATGAGAAAACAAAGAAGGGAAAGCCCACCGGCGCCGCCATGCCCTTATGCTGGTCGCATGCGGAATACATCTCGCTCGTGCGCAGCCGGCATGACGGAGTCTGTTTTGATCGAATTGAACCGGCCTACCAACGTTATGTGATCAAGCCCTCGTCTAACCAATTCGAGATGTGGACGTTACGTCACCAAATTCGCCGCATTCCGCTTTCGAAAACACTGCGAATCATTCTCGCCAATGACGCCGAAATCGTGTGGTCGGCGGATCGCTGGGCCACCAACCAGAAAATGGACGCGGCATGCAGCGAAGCGCTCCAGTTGTGGTTCGGCGATTTTGCCACTGAAACCTTGCGCAAGGGCGCGCAGTTGGAGTTTACTTTCTTCTGGAAGAAATCCCAGCGATGGGAAGGTCGCAATTTTGCAGTGACCATTGAGTAATCGATGATTGACATAAAGTGACAACGGAAGCGGTCGGAGCGAGTCAACGCCGAATGACGGTTTGCTATGCCGTTGGTTGGCATTTTTTCCGGTGTTATTTTTCCTTGTACCATCGCTACCGCACCTTCAACGTGGAGCGTGTGCCCTTGCAAGGCCCCGTCATCCTCGCCCCCAACCACGTCAGCTATATCGATCCCCCTCTGGTGGGTGTGGCCGTGAGACGTCAAATTAGCTATCTGGCCCGCGATTCCATCTTCCATGTTCCCATTCTGGCCTCAATCCTGCGCTCCTGGGAAGTGGTGCCAGTGGACCGCGACGGCGGCACGGGCCGCGGCCTCAAAGCCATACTGGATCGCCTCAGCCGTGGACGCGCGGTCATTGTGTTTCCCGAAGGCACGCGCTCCCGGCACGGGGGATTGAATCCCGGGCGCTCCGGAATCGGTTTGACCGTGATCAAGTCCACCGCGCCGGTGGTGCCAACCCGGGTCTTTGGAACCTATGCGGCCTTCGGCGCCAAAATGCTCGTGCCCCGGCCCCGAGCCGTGGCTGTTAAATATGGCCATCCCATGCTGTTCGAGGCGGCCCGGGCGGAGGCGCAAACCTGTTCCAAACCCCGCTTGAAAGAACTTTACCAACAGGTGGCCGACGAGATCATGACCACCATCGCCAGCCTCGAGCCGAAAGAAGATTGAAGACGAACACGTTTATAACGACCGGTTGTCTTGTCATCTTATTATGCGCGCAAATCGCATTGTGCCAGACGCCGGGCAAATTTGATTTTTCCGACATCTCCAAGCCTGATTTTTTCCCCCTTCTCCCGTGGGATCCCTACCACGGTTGGGACAAATCAGTAATCCAACGAGACAAAAGCAGCGGTTTGGAAAGCATGGCCGAATGCCACTTCAACATGGCGGGGTTCGTTTTGCCCAAGGATCTTGCCAAGTGCAAGAAACTGGGTCTCGGAGCCATCGTCCTGCCTTCCGACATTCTGTTCACCAACCTTGACTATCTGTGTGAGTGGAGAAAACTCTCCAGCCAGCAAATCGACCGCCGTATCCAGCAAATGGTGCAGGCCGCGGGCTCAAGTCCCGCGCTCAAGGGTTATTTCATCATGGATGAGCCGGGCGCAGGCGATTTCCCGGCTTTAGCCCAGGCAGTAGCGGCCGTCAAGAAATATGCGCCCGGCAAGCTGGCCTATATCAATCTTTTTCCCGATTACGCCACTCTCGGCGCCCGCGATACTTCCCAACTGGAGGCCGCCAGCTACACCGAATACCTCGAACGATTCGTGGCCGAGGTCAAACCGCAATTTGTTAGTTATGACAACTACAAGGTCGAATACTCCGACGATCTAAAGAACCGGGCGGAGGCCGCCAGCTACTTCCACAACCTCCTCGAAGTTCGCCGCGTGGCGCAGGAGCATCATCTGTTCTTTTTGAATATTGTCTCCGCCAACCAACTACGTCCCGGCATCCCCATTCCGTCGCCCGCCAACCTGCTCTTCCAAGCTTACACCACCCTGGCCGCGGGCTACCGCGGAGTGACGTGGTACACTTATTATTCCCAAGGTTACCAATATGCGCCCGTTGATTCATCAGGGAAACGGACATTAACCTGGACTTATCTGAATGAGGTAAACCGTCAGATCACCACCCTGGCGCCCATCATGAGCCGACTGGAATCGACCGGAGTCTATTTCACCGCGCCCGCGCCCGCGGACAACCTGCCGCAGTTGCCCGGTCGCCTGGTCGCATCAGCAGCCTCATCCGCTCCCCTAATGATTGGGGAATTCCAACAGCGTGACGGCCAACGCTATGTGATGGTGGTGAACTTGAGCCTGGAAACCTCGGCCAAATTCAACCTCACTACCGTTCTCCCCAGCGATCCCATCCATATCGTCTCAGCCGTGGACCGTTCCCTCTCCGCCTTCGACAGCCAAGCCGGCCTCTGGCTCACCGCCGGACAGGGAGCACTCCTCAAGCTGGGGCCTGATTAAAAAGCGGGGTTTTTGCGCGCTTGTCAATAAAACATGCTTGACAAAAAAACCACCGACAGCCGTTTTCTCCAATGTTTACAAGGATATCGCGTTAAAAGAATTCTGCTCACCATGAGTTGTACAATTTTCGCGCTTTGTGCCATAATGCGGAAGCATAGGAACACTTGTGCAATACGAATGCAAAAAGGGAATGGGGACCGCGAGCGTCTCGCTCGCCGTGCTTGCCGTCCCGCCGAGCACATCGTCGCCAAAAGAAAGATCGGAAGCGCGGCGCGAGACACCCCGCATTACGACCGGCACGGTCGCGCTCCCGGTCATTTCCGTCAAACCGATGCTCTGGAATCTTTTAACCTTCAATTTTATGCAAATCCATAAATATGAACAATTTGCACAATAAACAGGTTGTTTTCCGTCAAACCCAGTCAAACCGAATCAAACCATGTTAAAGCTCCGCGGCCTCTTGCGCCTTTCATTTTCCGACCCGGCTCTGTAACATCGCCGGCTATTAAGGTTTAACTTGTGGCAACAAATCCATTGATCGAAATTCGAAGCGGCCGCGCCGGCAAAGCCGACGCGCTCCGCACCCTGGGCCTCAACCCCTATCCCTCCCGGAGCGGACGCACTCATTATACAAAAGCCATTTTGGACGGGTTCGAGGCCATGCAAGGCAAAGAGGTGACAGTTGCGGGCCGGTTGCTCTCGTGGCGCAAACAAGGCGCGCTGGCCTTTGCTCATTTGCAGGACCAGACGGGCAAACTCCAGTTGTTCCTGCGGCGCAATCTTGTCCAACCCACCGACGCCGCCACTGCCACCCTCGGTTATGCCAATATGAATCTCGTGGACATCGGCGACATCGTCGAAGCCACGGGCAAGGTCATCCGCACCGAGCGCGGCGAGATTTCGGTTCTGGTGGAAAAACTCCGTCTGCTGACCAAAGCCCTCCGCCCTTTGCCGGATCAGTGGTCGGGATTGAAAGACCGCGAACAAGTGCTGCGCAAACGTTATCTGGATGCCATTTTGGTCCCGGAATCCTTTGCCCGCTTCGGCGCCATCAGCAAAATGATCGCCACCGTCCGAACCTTCCTCAATGAGCGCGGTTTCATGGAATTTCATACCCCGGTCATCCAACCTCAGTACGGCGGCGGCACGGCCAAGCCCTTCAAAACTCATGTCAATGCTCTGGGCTGCGAAATGTATCTGGCCATTTCCCACGAACTTTATTTAAAGCGCCTTATTCTGGCTGGCTTCGACAAGGTTTACACTATTGGGCGCTACTTCCGCAATGAAGGCATCGACCGCAGCCATCATCCCGAATTCTCCATGGTCGAAACCATGACGGCCTACGAGAACTATGAATACAACATGAACCTGATCGAGGACATGTTCCGGTACGTCGCGACCAATGCTTTTGGACGGACGGAATTTAACGTCCGGGGCCATGTCATCGATTTCGCCAAACCCTGGCAGCGTATCAGCATGGCGGATGCGGTGAAGCAAAAGACAGGCATCGATTTTCGAACCTGCCCGTCAGTTGCCGAGGCCAACGCCCACCTCTCCGCCCTGGGGGTCAAAGAAACTCAAGCCAGCGTGGGCGAAGCCCTGGTCAAAGCCTTCGAAATAGCAGTGGAAAAGGACCTGATCCAGCCCACTTTGGTTTTCGGCCATCCTATTGAAATTTCACCTCTGGCCAAGCCGATGGCCGATGACCCGCGTTTCGTGGAGCGCTTTGAAATATTTATCGCCGGAATGGAATGCGGCGACAATTGGTCGGAGCAGAATGATCCGGTGCGTCTGTTGGAGACGTGGCGAAAATCCTACCGCCCGGAAGAACGCGACGCCGGCAAATTTCACACCCTGGATTTTGATTTTATCGAGGCGCTGGAATACGGCATGCCGCCCACTACGGGCATCGGCCCAGGCGTCGAACGGATGGCCATGATCTTCACCGGCCAGGAAAATATTGACGACGTAATTTTCTTTCCGATGATGCGGCCGACCGTTTCCCCCTTGAACGCGGCCATCTATCAGGTGCAGGAGAGCTCTGTCGCGCCGGTGGAAGATTTGGCGCTTTCCTTTGCGGAGTTCGAAGCGCTCTGCAACGACGGCATGCTCAAGCCGCACGCGCACCATTTGCTGGTCAAGCCGCGCCTTCGCATCTGGAAGAGCGGCGCTGCCGGCGCCAAATCGCGCTTCTCCGGCCATGCTGAAATCGAGGGCTTTTTGCCCAACGGCGTTTTGCGTCTGGCCGGATGTAGAAGAGATTCGGACGAAACGTTGGGCGAAGAAGACGAAAAGAAAAAGATTCTGGAATTCCTGGACAAAACGTGGATGACATTTTTGCGCACCAAGTTTCCCGAATGCGAGATTACAGTCTCGCCGGCAACGGTGCTGCTCCACGGTTAAATCGGGATCGCGCGGGCGAGTGCGCTTGCTCGGCGGAATATGCTGTTATGTGGATGCCAAACCTCCATATTCAGGGAAAACTTTCCCTGCTGCTTCCATTCCTCGTTGTTCTGCCCATGATGGTTTGGTCGGTCTGCTGGCAACACGGGGGCGTCCTGGCTCCCGAGATTGAGGACCGCCTTCCTTATTACTTGTCCGACGGTTCCTTGCCCGGAAAGCTCTACGACAGCGATTACCTTGAGCGGGGCATGTACCAGGCGCGCGAGCTGAGCTACTTTTTTGATTTTATTGACTGCAAGTTCATTGCCTTGAGCATTGCTTTGGGGGTTCCTCATTTTTTTTCGCTGACTCAGTATGTTTTTCTGGTTCTGATTAGTTTCACGCTCTGGCGGTTCGGCGTCGAGGACCTCAAGGCGCAACGCTGGATTGTGCTGTTGGTCCTCCTCCTGTTTTGGACTACACCTGCTGTATTTTTAGGCGGGACTTTTTTTCGGACGGCTAAAATTGGGACGGCGTTGACCATCGTTGTTTTATACCGGCAAATCTACCGCATCCTGTCGGCGGCGCTGGAGAACCCGGCATTCCATTTGTCCTGGCGCTGGTGGCTGGTTTGTTTTGGCTGGGCTTGGGCGTCCACCCTATTCGACCGCCAGGGGGTTTTTCTCGTAGGCGTCTTCGCCATTTTCCTCGGCGTGTGGTACTTCTGCCATCGGGACAAAACTGTGCTCAAGCTGACCGGCGCCTTTCTCGCCGCCCTGGTTCTCAGTCTTTCATATAATTACATCATTGCCCCACTGCTGACATTATCAATCAATCACTACTGGCCTGATTTCAAATACCAGCATTTGCCCTGGCAAGCTCTGGCCCAAAAACCCCCGTTTTACGTCGGCGCCGGCATTTCTCTTTATTTTGACGTCATTCGATTTTTCCTTGGTAATATCCCCTCCTGGGGCGCCGTTCTGGTGTTCGTTGCGCTGGCCTGCCTGGCGTGGGCGACGGGATTGTGGCGGGTTGAATCCAAACTTCATTTCCTAATCGCTCTGGGATCGTTCCTATGTTTGACAATATTGATTTGGGTGATGCTGGTGCTGATGGTCTTGAGGCATGAGTCGCTCATCCGGCCTGAACTCCGAAGGCTGTATTACCTTCTTCCGGTCGTTTCCCTCTTCGCCATGACATTGCTATTGGCGCTCTCCCGGCTGAAAGGACATTCGAAGTTGCCGCAATGGTGCCTGGCCCTGTTACTGGGCGGCGCGCTTGTCGGCAATATTGTTGCCTTGCCGCGGCACGATGCCGTTTTAAGATCGAGTATCGGTGGAGCCTGTTATCAATCCAGCCCGCCCTTGCTGGTCGCGCTGCGAAATTTGCGGAATCCTCGCTACGTCGTTTCACCCGAAATTTCGAGCAATCGAGTTTATCAGTTCTTTCACGACGGACGATTCTCAAAATATCCCGTCGTTTTGCCACCCGGCAATCACATGAATGTCCGCAGGAAACCCGAAACAAACTGACATTATTTGCTTCCCGGAACGCTGGGTATAACCCCCGCCATTTCCGGCAACTGCCAAACCTTTCGCAGTCGAACATATTCGGCTTGGGGAAGTTGTACCGCGATTGGGTTGGCTCGCGCGTCAAGCCAGCCAACCAGCGTTTCGATGTCGCCGTCTGTCATGGCGGTACAGCCACTGGTGCCGATTCCCGCGCCGAGCCAAATATGAAGAAAAACACACGATCCATCCCCGGGCACCGGAGAAGAAGTGTTGTGCTCCAACACGATGCCAAGGCGATATTGCCCGTTGGTCATCAGCATTTTTTCAGAGCTGTTCCAATCGGCCCGACCTGTGGCGGGACGGTCCAGGATTTGGTTGTAATGGGGAGACTTTGGGTCATCGACACATTCCAAGGTCTGCGTGCAATGCAGGTAAGGCATCTTGAGGCCGAGCATTTTCTCGACTGGCGCGGACCCGAAGACATATCTCAGAGGGAAGACGCCGGCTGGACTTTTTCCGTCGCCTTCCTTTTTTTTCAATCCGGGTTGGGGCATTGGATGCAGTCCTCTCCCCCAAGCCATGCCGTTTCGGCCCACCACAATAGCGATGGGAGGCCCAACGGCCTGCCAAACAGTATCGTTAAACTCGAATCGCTGCAGTTGCCCCCCGACAGTCTGCCAATCTTTGGTGATCACCAGAATCATTTGCCGGGGTTGGACTGGCAAACGAAGCGCCGCCGGCTCAAGCTGAGCTTTGGCTGGCACTGCAGTCACGACGGCGGAACAAAGCAACCTAAGAACAGGCAATCGCATCGTCTTTAAGTTGACGAATGAACCCGCCTTAACGCAAGATGTTTTAACTCAGTGAGTGACAAGGGAAAAAACTTTTATTATCTGTTGCCCGGCCAGGCTCAAGGAAGGCGGAAACGCTTTCGGAGAGACATGATCGCGGCGATTGTCGTCGGGCTCATCGCGGCGGGATTCTTGGCCGGACTGTTTTGTGCCCTGCAGCCGTAACGCGGCATGTCTATTCTTACTGTTTCCAATCTAACCGTGCGCCGGGGCGACACGATCATTCTTGACAACATTAACTGGCAAGTCAGGCCCGGTCAGCATTGGGTCATTCTGGGCGAAAACGGGTCCGGCAAAACGTCGCTGCTCAGCGCTTTGACCGGCTATTTGACGCCTTCCGCCGGTGAAATCGAACTGTTGTCGCAACGATACGGGCGGTCGGATTGGCGGGAACTGCGCAAGAAGGTGGGCTTGGTCAGTTCAACCATTCGGCGCATGATCCCGGACGGCGAACCGGCACTGGAAACGATCATCAGCGGGCGCTACGCCATGATCGATTTTTGGGGGAAAATGACTCCAGCGGATCGACGGCGCGGTATGGGAATTCTCAGAGAAATCGAGTGCAAACCTCTGGCGCAACGCCCCTGGCTGCTTCTGTCGCAAGGGGAAAGGCAACGCGTCTTGATCGGGCGCGCTTTAATGGCCCAGCCTGCCCTGCTCATTTTGGATGAGCCCTGCCTCGGTCTGGATCCCGTGGCGCGCGAGCGTTTTTTGCGGTTTCTGCAAAATTTGGGCCGCTCCAGCAAGCCACCCACCATGGTACTGGTCACTCATCATGTCGAAGAGATCATGCCAGTTTTTTCGCATGTCCTTATTGTGAAAAACGGCCATATCCTCGCTGGCGGAGAAAGAAAAACGGCCCTTACATCCAAGACATTGTCCAGTGCCTTTGGCGAACCTCTTTGCCTGCGGCGGCGCAAAGACCGCTACCAGCTTGAACTTCGCAGCAATAGTAGCAACTTGATGTGAAAATCAATCCTGGCGCGACCAGAAATAAATACCCGCAATGATGCCCACTGCGACCACGCTCATCCAAAGCGCCGAGTTGATTAACCATGAAATGGCAATCAACGCAATCCCGCCAAAGAGAGCGGGCGCGGAGCGCTGTTTTTTTCCGTAAATCCAGAAGCCGCCGCCAATAGCGCTCCACCATAGCGACACAAGCAAATAACTGGTGTCGAGTTTAAACGGGAGCATGTGATCGAGGTCCATGACGGCATCCCGCGGTGATTCAGTACAGGCCAAATATCTGAAACTGCATCGGCAATCTCGCCGTCCCGCAGTTTCTGACTCCCATCCCTGATTTCCCTCTTAGCCCAATTCCTGGTTAATGCGCAGGCGCATTCGTCGCCGGAGCATTAGTCGAAGCCGCCGGTGCGCTGGTGTCAGAACTGGGACCACAGCCACTGGTGAGGTTTAACAGCAACACGCCCATGGCCAAAGCAATCATTATTCGTTTCATGGCGTAAATTAGCCATCCTTCCTTCGCGGTGTCAATAGCTGTGTTCCCTTATCTTTCGTAAAGCTCTCCCTGACCAGCATTCGCGCGCGTTCGACTAGAGCCCGATCCTGGGCCAGATCGCCAAAGCGCAATGGCGGCGCTCCGCTCTGCTGCCGCCCCAGGAATTCGCCGGGGCCGCGCAACTTCAAATCCTCTTCGGCAATCCGAAATCCATCGGTACTCTCTGCAAGTATTTTCAACCGTTCCGCCGCCTCCTTTGTTTTTCCGGCGACAATCAGGATACAGTATGACTCCGCCGCGCCCCGCCCAATTCTGCCCCGTAATTGATGCAATTGCGCCAGGCCGAATTGTTCCGCATTTTCGATCAGCATCATGGTCGCATTGCTCACATCCACCCCCACCTCGATGATGGACGTAGCCAGGAGCAACTGTGTTTCATTGGCGCGAAAGGCCGCCATGACCTGGTCTTTTTGTTCCTCTTTCAGGCGGCCATGCAGCAATCCTATTTGCCAGGGGGCGAAGACTTTTTTCAGTTCTTCAAATTCCTTGGTGACAGCCTTTATTCCGGCGGCAGAATCCTCCTCTTCCAGACGGGAGTAAACAATATATCCCTGGCGCCCCAAAGCCAGTTGCTCGCGCATGAATTTCCACACCTTTGGCAGGCTGGCGCCCTCGCGCACGAAGGTCTTTATCCGGCCGCGTCCGGGCGGGCCTTTGTCAATCACTGATATTTCCAAATCGCCATACAAAGTCAGCCCCAGAGTGCGCGGAATCGGCGTGGCCGTCATGACTAACAGATGAGGATAGGTGCCCTTGCGCAATAATTCCTCCCGTTGCGCGACGCCAAATTTGTGTTGCTCATCAATAATCACCAGACCCAGTTTTTCGGGAGAAAACGCCTCCTGCAACAGCGCGTGTGTGCCGATAAAAAGCGTGGGCGCTGCGAAAAGGCCGGGCGTGGCAACGGCATCGGGCCGGCGCCCGCCGCCTGTGCGCAATTCCACACTCACCCCCAGCGGCTCCAGCCAGCGCCGAAAAGTCCGTTCATGTTGCGTAGCCAGAATTTCCGTAGGCGCCATCAGGGCCGCATTGGCCCCGCTTTCCAGGGCCATCAACGCAGTGCAGGCCGCCACCACTGTTTTGCCGGAACCTACGTCGCCTTGCAGCAATCGCCGCATGGGCGAGGGCCCGGCCATGTCATGCCGTATTTCCCGCAGCACCTTCGTCTGCGCCTCCGTCAAATGAAATCCCAGCGCGCCCAGCAACGGTTTGATCCAGTGATTGTCACCCGCGCAAGGCAGGGCGCGGGCGTTTTTTTCCAGGTTCTTGCGCCGTCGCTGCATGGCTTCCTGCAATTCGACAAACTCGTCCAGAGCCAGCCGTGTGCGCCCAATTTCAATATCGCACATCTCTTCTGGAAAATGGATTCTCCTCAAGGCGTCGCCGCGCGTCGGCAAATGCTCTTGCCGCCCGGCGACCACAGCACTCTCGTTGGTCAATGCCAATTCGGGTCGGGGTTCTGCCACGGCAGGCGTAAATTCCTCCACCAACCTCCACAGCAATGACCGCAACCAGCGTTGCGGCAATCCTTCGGTCAACGGATAAATCGGCGCAATTCGATTTAAATGGATCGACGTTTCCACCAACACTTCTGTTTCCGGATGATCAATGGTCCGCGGTTTCAGGGAAACAGGTTTTCCAAACACCACCACTTCATCGCCCGTTTTGAAATACTTTTCCATGAACGGCAAATTCCACCATCGGCAATGAAGCCGTCCGCTGCCGTCCTCCAAAATAAACTCAAACACCGATCGTGCTCCGCCGCGCCATCGTTTCAATCCAGCCGCAACGATCTTGCCCCGGATTAACGCCGGTTCCTGCAACTGCAAATCCACGACCCTCTGAAAATGGCGGCGATCCTCGTACCGCCGCGGCCGGTGCAGAAGCGCATCGCCCACCGTGCGCAATTCCAACCGCCGCAAGAGAGCGGAGCGTTCCGGGCCGACTCCATGCACCTCGCTCAGCGGCGTTAGCAACGGGTTGTGCGTCTGTGACACACCCAAGTTATAGAAGACCGGGCTGAAAGCTCAAACCTCAAACTTCTTCGTTCCGGGGAATTGAACATTGTCTTCCACCGCTTTTCCATTGCAGAAATACGGTTTCCTCTTAGAGTTTCCTGCTGATGACGAATTCAAATCCAGAGTCGAATCCAAGCGGTCCTGTGGCCGCGGCCGCGCCTTCAGACTTTATTCGCGATATTGTGGCGGCTCATGTGGCCGAAAAGCGCTACCCGAAAATTCATACCCGCTTCCCGCCTGAGCCGAATGGTTATTTGCACATCGGCCATGCTAAATCCATTTGCCTTAATTTCGGCATTGCCCGCGAATTCGGCGGTGTTTGCAACCTCCGCATGGACGACACTAACCCGACCAAGGAAGACGTCGAATACGTGGACTCCATCATCGCCGACGTGAAATGGCTCATCGAGGGTTGGGCTGATGATCGCCTGGGTCTCAAAGCAATGTGCCAGACTCCCCAAGCCGTAACCAGCAACGGCCACCCGGATTTTTACCTCGGCCCCGCCACCAGTCCCGGAACTGACACAAAACTCGAACCCTTTTATGCCTCGGATTATTTCGACCAAATCTATGCCTACGCCGTTGCTTTGATCAAAATGGGCAAGGCTTATGTCTGCGATCTTTCCGCGGAAGATATGGACACCTATCGTGGCGCGCCTGATCGCCCGGGCCGGGAAAGCCCCTGGCGCAATCGCCCGATCGCGGAGAGTCTGGATTTGTTCGAGCGCATGAAGGCCGGCGAATTCCCCGACGGCGCCCGCACTTTGCGCTCGAAAATTGACATGGCGGCTCCCAATGTTTGGTTGCGCGACCCCGTCCTTTATCGCATCCGCCACTCTGAACATCACCACACTGGCAACAAATGGTGCATTTATCCAATGTACGATTTTGCCCATTGTCTGAGCGATTACATCGAAGGAATCACCCACAGCATTTGTACGCTCGAATTTGAAGTCCACCGCCCCCTCTACGATTGGATTTTGGAGAATCTTAACCTGCCGCGTCCCCTGCCCCACCAATACGAGTTTGCCCGGTTGAGTCTCGGTTACACGGTGATGAGCAAACGCAAATTGCTGCAATTAGTCAGCGAGAAAATTGTCACCGGCTGGGACGATCCCCGCATGCCCACCATCTCCGGGCTGCGCCGCCGGGGCGTCACCGCCGGCGCCTTGCGCCATTTCGCCTACAACATCGGCATCACCAAATACAACGGCATTACGGACTTGGCCGTCCTGGAACACGCCATTCGCGAGGATTTAAACCGCCGGGCCTTGCGGCGGCTGGCCGTCTTGCGCCCTTTAAAAGTAGTATTGACCAACTACCCGGCCGGCAAGTCCGAGGAACTGGCTGCGGTCAATAATCCGGAAGATCCCGCTGCCGGCACCCGACGGGTGCCTTTTAGCGGCACTCTTTATATTGACCAGGACGATTTTATGGAAAATCCGCCCCCGAAATATTTCCGGCTTCGCCCGGGCGGGGAAGTGCGCTTGAAATACGGCTACATCATCAAGTGCGATGAAGTAGTCAAAGACGCAGCAGGCAAGGTCACCGAATTACGCTGCACCGCCGATCTGGAGAGCAAAACCGGGGGAGCCACCGCCGGGCGCAAAATCAAGGGAACCATTCAGTGGGTCAGTGCAGCCCATGCTGTCGATGCCGAAATTCGCCTTTACGACCGCCTCTTTACCGTCGCCGAGCCGGATGCCACCGGCGATTTTAAAAGCCATTTGAATCCCGATTCCTTAAAAGTTCTATCCGCCAAGTGCGAACCGAGCCTGGCCCAGGCCGAACCGCAACTGCGCTATCAATTTGAACGCCTGGCTTACTTCACTCTCGACCTCAGCAGCACGCCCCAAAAGCTTGTCTTTAACCGTACCATCACTCTCCGTGACGTTTGGGCCAAAGAAAAGCAAAAGGGATAATGCTCAGAAAAATGAAGCAGGGTAGTCGGGCCAGAAGGACGATGGTGGGATTGCTCTGCCTGGTCATGGCGGTATGTTTTTCAGGTTGCCAGGCCCTGAGCTTCTACAGACAGGCCATCGCAGGCCAATATCAGATTCTGGCCCATCAAAAATCAATCGCCGCACTCATGGCCAATCCCCAAACGCCGCCGCGATTGAAAACCAAGTTCGAGCAGGTGCTGAAAATTCGTCAGTTCGCCGCCGCCGAATTGAAACTGCCAGCCGAAGATGCCTATCTTAAATACACCGACCTGCACCGCCCATACGTTGTCTGGAACGTCAACGTTGCCCCGCCCCTTTCGCTGCAGCCAAAAACGTGGTGGTTCCCCATCGTCGGCCAAGCCAGTTATCGCGGATATTTTAATGAAGCGCGCGCGCAGCGTTACGCCGCTCCTTGGGAGAAAAAAGGATGGGATGTCTATGTCGATGGTGTCGAGGCCTATTCAACCTTGGGATGGTTTCGCGACCCGCTCATCAACACATTCATTTTTGAGCCCGAAGCGGATTTGGCCGAGTTGATCTTCCATGAGCTGGGACATCGCCGATTGTTCATCAATGGAGACACGGATTTTAACGAAGCGTTCGCCACCGAAGTGGCGGCGGAAGGTCTGCGGCGCTGGTTCGCAGCCTCGTCCAACCCAAAAGCCTACGCGGAACACCTGGCGAACCAGGAGCGCGAAAGACAATTTGTGCAGTTGGTCATGGATACGCGGCAAGTATTGAAAGCGCTTTATGACGACCACCAATTGCCGGACCCTGAAAAACTGCGACGCAAAGGAGAAATCATCGAACAAATGCGGATCAAATATGCTGCCCTGAAAAAGACTTGGAACGGTGATTTTGGTTACGACCACTGGTTCGCCGAGCCGATCAACAACGCCAAGCTGAACACCGTGGCCGCCTATTACGATCTCGTTCCCGCCTTCCAAGCTTTGCTCCGTGCGCAAGGCGGCGATATGGAAAAATTCTATCGGGCCGTTGCCGTGTTGGGAAAACTGCCGATTGAAAAGCGCCACGACGCTTTGCGGGAATATTTGAAACGAAACCACTCCGTTACACCATGACGCGAATTCTGGTTTCGGCCACCCCCCTTTTCCCACGCTCCGCGCCCCGGCGGGGAGAGAGCTGCCTTGTTCGCAGGCCGCACAAAATGATAAAGGCTCAATAAAGGATTCTGGTGTCAATTCTTCACGCAGAGGTCCTGGCGGGCAAAGCAACAATCCAATTGTGACTTAGACGGCAATAATCGTTTTGGCAACTTCAAACGCCGAAACCATCAAAACCGCCTGGGCAACGGCACCAGGCGGCAAATGTAGCACCCATGTAGCACTAATGTAGCACCAAATGTTGCACCTTAAAGCCCTGATATTCAACAATGTAGCACCTGTAGCACCCTTTTCCTCGAAGCACCGCCTGCGCGGCTTGGAACGACCAAGACCGGGTGGTTTTCCAATATCTCATTGATTAGCAGTCGCACCGAAGGCAAATTTCAAGCATGCAATCTGTATTTACAGGGCCTGTTTACGTGGTGCGCGACAACATCGACACCGATCAAATCATTTCCGCGCAATACCTGAACCTGATTCCGACCATCCCGGATGAATATGAAAAGCTCGGCAGCTTCGCGCTGGCCGGACTGCCGGATTCCCTCTACTCCCAACGCTACGTCAAACCCGGTGCGCTCGACAGTGAATATCCTATTGTCATCGGCGGGCGCAATTTCGGTTGCGGCAGTTCCCGCGAGCACGCTCCCATTGCCCTCGGTTCCGCCGGATGCAAAACAGTTGTGGCCGAGAGTTTTGCCCGCATTTTCTTTCGCAACAGCGTGGCCACGGGTGAACTTTATCCGTGCGAATGCGCCGACCGTTTGTGCGATGAATTGAAAACGGGCGACGTGGTCACGGTGGATCTCGACAAGGAAACGGTCACGGTGCAAGCCAGCGGAAAAGTCCATCATCTCAAACCGTTGGGCGACGTGCGTCCGGTGGTGGATGCCGGCGGGTTGTTTAATTACGCCCGCAAAACCGGCATGATGCCGGCCTGATTGGTTCCAGAGTCTGTCAATTGTAACGAGAGGCTCCGTGTCTGAACTCCCCGCGCCAGAAAACCGCGTTCAAAATCAGTCAGGACTTCCCCAAGGGATTGCGGCGTCGGGATCAGCTCGAAAGCGGGGCTGGCCTCGAAGACCGCTTTCATTTGCGCGTAATAATCCGCGTCATCCGTGCGCAGATAAACCGCGCCGCCCGGTATCAGCGCTTCGCGCGCCAGTTGCGGAAAGCGCTCGTTGATCAACCGGTGCTTGCGATGTTTTCGTTTCGGCCAGGGATCGGGAAAATAAATATGCAGAGCCGCCGCCGATTTTTTCGGCAGCAAGAATTCCAGGAAATAGGACGCTTCGATTCTTACCGCCCGCACATTGCCCAAGCCCGCCCGCCGTCCTTTCCGGTCAATTTTTCGCAGGCGGCCCAACAGCCGTTCCACCCCGATAAAATTCAATTCCGGATGCAGCGAGGCGTATTGCGCCAAAAACGATCCGTCGCCGCTTCCCAATTCGACGTGCAAAGGTTGCCGGCGCAAAAACAATTTGCTGACGTCCAATCGCTCAACAATCGTCTCCAGCGTAACAATCAGGCTGGCCGGAACTGGGCTGGATTCAGTGTTCAATGATACGCAGTTTAAAATCACGAATCCCCGCGGAAGTTTCGTAAGTCGCGACGCCCAGCGGCTCCGACAAGTCAATCGGACCAGGTCGCAATGACACCTTGCGCCCCACTATCGAGACATCCACAACTTTTTCCTGATCAAGCCACGCCTGAATTTTGGCCGGCGTCACCCGCAGTCGCACTTGATACCAGTGCCCCTTCTCCAGATTCTTGGTCGTGGTCGTTTCATTTTCCGATGCGTCGTTGCCATCCAAACTGGACAGTCCAATCACACTGCCGCCCCAGCCTCCGATAATCAGGCTGCACGACGAATCGGCCACTGGAAAAGTCAGGCCGCAAAAGAAATCGCCCCCGTCCACTTTGGTCGCCTGCAAGGAAATCTCGTAATCTGTCTTGGGCAGCGTCCCGTTCGTCCATGTAATCCCGCTCAACTCCGAACCCGCGCCAATCTTGATTTGCCCCGATGCCACGCTGACCACCCCATGTCCCGCAAAATCCGTCACGGTCCAATTTGTCAAAGACTGCCCGTCAAAAAGAGCCGTCCAATCCCCGCTCCAATGATTGATACGAGGCGCTATCTGCACTTTTGCTGGTTGGACCGGCACCGGCGGAGGCGGCTCGACGGGTTTTGTCTCATGCGCGCAGGCCGAAACCAGCAGCAGGCCACATACGGCTCCTATGCGGTATAAAGCTTGGCTTTTCAAAGTCATCATTCAGGATTTGAGTTCAAGTCAGCTACTTGTGATAGATTGAGAGTGGCTTGAATACAATACATAAAAGGTTCAGTGATCATGATCCCTTTTGTTTGCCAATGGATTGACCGCATCGCCATCTACCATGCCGCCGCCGGCATGCCCCAACCCGACGGCCGGAACTTGCACTTGGACGAGGCTCAACTTCTGCTGCAGAACCTTGATTTCTCGGCAGTTGAAATGCAGCCCGTCTCCGTGGAATTCGCCGGACCGATAAACTTTCGTTTCCTCAGTCCCCGCCCCAGTTCTCACGCGTTGAACAATGTGGTCCACGGACGATTGTACCGTTGCGATGACCGATGGCGGGAAAAACCCATCATCCTTCTTCTGCACGGTTGGAACGATCATTTGAATCATCATTTCTTTTTTCCCCGCCACGCCCGCCAACTGAACCGATTCGGGGTGAGCGCCGCGACGCTGCAGCTTCCCTGGCAATTTAACCGCCGCCCGAGCGAGCTGGGCCCATGGGGAAATTTCCTCTCCGCCGATTTTCTCAAAACACTTGAGGCCGTCCTTCAAGCCTTGGTTGATATTCAGTCCTTCACCGGCTGGCTGTTGGAACAAGGGTGCCAGTCCGTCGGACTCTGGGGAATCTCCCTGGGTGCGTGGTTGGCGGGCTTGGCGATTTGCCACGACGCGCGCTTTCGGTCCGCCGTTTTGGTCACCCCGGTTGCGGGTCTCGACCACCTCATTGAAGAGGCCGTGTTCTGCAAAACGATTCGTTGCGGCTTGCACAACCGACACTTTGATTTGCAGAAATTAGACCTGATGTCCCATTGCCCGGTAATCGGCGCCGAGAATATTTTGCTGATCGAGGCAGAACACGATTTATTTGTTGCCAGGGAAACTGTCGAGGACTTGTGGCGGGCTTGGGACAAGCCGGAAATCTGGCGGTTCAGAAGCGGGCACGTCAGCATTTTGGGCGTGCCGGGTTTATCGAACCGCGTGGTTCGTTGGGTTGCGGCAAAAGCTGTCGCGCCCGTCGGGAAATAAACTCGCTTCCCCCCAAATAAAAGCGCAGATGCAAATGAGCGGCGCGCGTTATCCCTATGCGCGTCGTCGTGATGACCGGCGCGCGTTGTTCCAGGAAAGACTTCAAGTTGGGATTTCGGGCAACGAACAGGCTCGAACGCCTGTCGCAAAGATCGACACCGTCGAATATGCGATCAATGGCCAGCGCCGCGCAAAGTTTTCCCGGACCGTTGGTCAACGAAATGGCTGTGCCGACCGAACGATTCTTGCGCATCCAATCTTCCCCGTATTCCGCCTCGATGGCCCGGATCAGCACCGCCTCGGCCCGTCCCACGCTCTGGCAAACTGTGTTGACGCAATAATGCGCCCCGTAAATTAAATACACATAAGCGCGTCCCGGCGGACCGTACATGACGCGATTACGCGCCGTTTCGCCGCGAAAACCATGAGAAGCCGGATCATCGGCGAGATAGGCTTCCGTTTCTACAATCGGTCCGCCCGAGAAACCTTTTGGGGTTTTCCGAATCAACCAATGGCCCAGCAACTCCAAAGCCACCGTCTCGGCTGACGGTTCGTAAAAACACTGGGGCAGAAGCTCAAACTTCATCGTGTCCATGAGCATCTGAAAATCCCCAAAAGATTCCAACTTCCAAATTGAAGCCTCCTTTTCCAGTCACGGCCAATTCATGAATCCCGGCAAGTATGGGCAAAAGGGGGGTGCCTCGGTTTCTGCCGTTTTGCAAATCCGCCTGAACTGCTAGACCAACGGAAGGTAATATGGACGTGGATAACAAACGACCCGGCGAAAGGCTCGTAGTTTTGATTCCCCAGATGTTAATATAACTCTATGAAGCTGGCGAAGCTGCAACACATCAAGTCAACAATTTGTTTCAGCGCCCGGTTGTTTCGGCCCAAAGGACCCGAAAAGAGTGGATCGTGGACCGCTCTAACGCTACCCAAGAACGCGAGTGCAAAACTTCCGTCACAAGGCATGACGATGATCGAGGCAACTATCAATGGCTTCCCTTTTCGAGCCGCTCTCGAAGCAGACGGCAAGGGAAGCCACTGGCTCAGGGTTGACAAAGCCCTGCGCGATGCTGCCGGCGCGGAAGCTGGAGACACGGTGAGGGTGGAGATTACGCGGGCTGGAGATGAACCGGAGATCAGGCTGCCAGTGGATTTGCGCAAAGCACTTGCAGCCGCCCCGCAGGCGCATGCATTGTGGACGGAGATCACGCCAATGGCGCGCCGGGACTGGATTCTGTGGATAAGCTCAGCCAGGCAACTGGAAACGCGACAAAGCCGGATCGAGAAAGCTTGCGACATGCTTGCATCGGGAAAGCGACGGGTATGCTGTTTTGGCGGACTTGCCTGGCTTCGAAAAGATCACGCCACAGCAGGCGGAACATGGCTTTGGTTGCCAGACTCAAAAAATCGATATTCTTTGAGATCGACCAAGTAGCATGCCGCGATTGGCGCACTCCCGCATGCACGGGGTGCGCCAACTTCCCGCCGTCGACACAGGCATCACGCAAGGTCGAAGCGATCAAGGTTCATGACCTTATTCCAAGCTGCGACAAAGTCGTGAACGAACATCTCTTCAGCATCGGAACTTCCGTAAACTTCAGCCAGCGCCCGAAGCTGGGAATTTGAACCGAAGACAAGGTCAACCCGAGTGGCAGTCCACTTCAGCGCATTCGTTTTGCGATCCCGGCCTTCAAAGAGGTCCGCCTCTTTGGAGACCGGTTTCCATTCTGTGCCCATGTCGAGCAGGTTCACGAAGAAGTCGTTGGTCAGTGTCTCAGGCCGCTTGGTGAAGACACCCTGCGGTGCCTCCGCGAGGTTGGTCTTCAGGACACGCATACCTCCCACAAGCACCGTCATTTCAGGCGCCGTCAGGGTAAGCAATTGCGACTTGTCGACCAGCAACTCCTCGGACGATATAGTGTATTTGCCCTTGAGGTAATTGCGGAAGCCGTCCGCGATAGGTTCGAGCACAGCGAAGGCCGCAACATCAGTCTGCTCCTGCGACGCGTCCATGCGTCCCAGCGTGAAAGGGACCGTGACTTCGTGACCGGCATTCTTCGCAGCCCTTTCAATGCCTGCGCAACCGCCAAGGACGATCAGGTCTGCCAACGACACCTTCTTGCCATCAGACTGGGCGCTGTTGAATGCATTCTGAATACCTGCCAGTGTCTTCAGCACCTTCGCCAGATATTTCGGCTGGTTGACTTCCCAGTCCTTCTGCGGCGCGAGTCGAATACGCGCGCCATTCGCGCCGCCCCGTTTGTCGGATCCCCGGAACGTTGAGGCCGAAGCCCAAGCAGTGGAAACCAGCTCCGAGATGGACAGACCGGACGCCAGAATCTTCTCTTTCAGTGCGGCGACTTCGTTGGCACCGATTAATTTATGGTTCACTGCGGGAATAGGGTCCTGCCAAACGAGCTCTTCTGTCGGAACCTCGGGTCCCAAATAACGCGCCCGCGGCCCCATGTCGCGGTGCGTCAGCTTGAACCATGCCCGGGCGAACGCATCGGCGAATTGATCGGGATTCGCCAGGAAGCGCCGCGAGATTTTTTCGTAGGCAGGGTCGAATCGCAGGGCGAGGTCGGTGGTGAGCAGGGAAGGCGCGATCCGCTTGGACGGATCGTGGGCGTGCGGCACAGTGCCGGCGCCAGCGCTATTCTTCGGCGTCCATTGATGCGCCCCAGCGGGACTCTTCGTGAGTTCCCACTCATAGCCAAAAAGGTTTTGGAAGAAATTATTACTCCACTTTGTGGGCGTGGTGGTCCAGGTGACCTCCAGGCCGCTGGTGATCGTGTCACCGCCTTTGCCGGTGCCGAAGCTGTTTTTCCAGCCCAAGCCCTGCGCTTCCAGGCCGGCACTTTCCGGATCAGGCCCGACGCAAGTCGCAGGGCCGGTGCCGTGGGTCTTGCCGAAAGTGTGGCCGCCCGCGATAAGCGCAACAGTCTCCTCATCGTTCATCGCCATGCGAGCGAAGGTTTCGCGGATGTCGCGCGCCGCCGCAACCGGGTCGGGCTTCCCGTTCGGGCCTTCCGGGTTGACGTAAATCAGCCCCATCTGCACCGCAGCAAGCGGATTTTCGAGATCCCGATCGCCGGAATACCGTTTATCGTCCAGCCAGGTTTTCTCCTTGCCCCAATAAACATCCTGGTCGGGCTCCCAAACATCCTCCCGTCCGCCTCCGAAACCGAACGTTTTGAACCCCATCGTTTCCAAGGCGACGTTCCCCGTGAGGATTATCAGGTCGGCCCATGAAATCTTCCGCCCGTATTTCTGCTTGATGGGCCAAAGCAGGCGGCGCGCCTTGTCGAGACTGACGTTGTCCGGCCAGCTGTCGAGCGGCGCGAAGCGCTGCTGACCTCTGCCAGCTCCGCCCCGGCCGTCACCGGTGCGGTAGGTGCCGGCGCTGTGCCAGGCCATACGAATGAACAATGGGCCGTAGTGGCCGAAATCCGCCGGCCACCATTCCTGCGAGTCCGTCATTAACGCCGCGAGATCTTTCTTCACAGCTGCCAAGTCAAGGCTTTTGAACTCTTCCGCGTAATTGAACTCCTTGCCCATGGGATTGGACTTCCACGAATGCTGGTGCAGGAGTTCCAGCTTTAACTGGTTCGGCCACCAATCGCGGATCGATGTGCCGCTTCCGGCAGCGGGATGAAAAGGACATTTAGCTTCGGTTGACATATGTTTTCTCCTTAGATGGATTGCATTGAGTGCATTACACGAGTTGTGAGTGCCCGCATGAGGAACAGTCCGCGCGGGCCGGCGGTGATGGAGTTCTGATTCTGGGCGACTGGATTGCCGCCGGTTGTAATCATGATTTCCATTTTTTTAGCAATAAACTCGCTTTCTCTTGGCCGATTAGAACACATATGGAACCGTTGTTGAAATACTTTTTTCCATTTGGCTACCATAGGCATTGCATATTAGAAATGCACCAGTTTCGATACGCTGTGGCGGGTGGCGTATCGCTCGCTCCAGTCACCGGAGGCCGAGCGGAGGATCGTCGAGGTGTGGGCGAAATAGCGGTCGCCAAGTCGCGCCACCGCTGAATTCCTCAAAATGGTTTCAGCGCGATTCTGTAAATCCCAGTACTGATCGTTGATCGCCGGAGTCCGCTGAATAGGTTAGGGAGATTCGCCGTCTCTTTCGCGTGAGAGGGTGGATCATCAATTTCATTTTCGCCACGCAGAGCCTATATGGGTTCAAACAGGCGATTTTTTGGCGCAAAATGAACGAAAACGGGCAATTTTCCCGTTTGTCAAACCTCCAAAATGAAAAAAATATGAAAAAATTCGATTTATGCGTAAGGGGCTTGCCACTAGAATATTACATGCTTGCAAATTGCGAAAGTTGAGGTTTTTTTTCGTGTTCCCTTTGACATGAAACCGCTAAATATGTATCCTACATCGAGGCGGTCTTCGGTTCTTGGAAGTTTTGACTTAAAGAGCAACCAAAACAGGAGAAGTGTCCGTGTCCATTATTAGGTGGCCGCAGACTATTTCCGCAAGGCTATTAATGAACCTAAACACTTAATTGGTGTCCGATTATTTATGTTGAGAAAGAGAATCATCCGGGTCAATGGCAGACGAAGCGTTCCCAGTTCCTTGCCCAGAAAAGGGGCTAAAGAGGCGCGCTTTACTCTGCAAACCCCAGCCAAAAGCGAATCGAAATCAAAAAATGGCGGCCCGCACCCAGCCAACGGCGGGTTGCAGCCTCCCCAACCTGCTCCCCAGGTTGTCGCTGGAGTGCCCGAGGTCATCACCGCCGATTCTCCCATCATCGCCGAGAAGATAAAAGATTTGCTTCGCCTTGCCCAAGACCAGGGTTACGTCACTTATGACGACATCAATGACGCCATCCCGGATGAAATTGTTTCCCCGGAACTTCTGGACACCATTTATTCAAAGCTGCGTGGCTTTGAAGTGGAAATTGTTGAAGCACCGGACTTGGAACGTCCCAAAGCGCCCGAGCCAGAGGAAGAAGTTGAGGAAAGCCGCCTGGACATTCTCGACGATCCCGTCCAGATGTACCTCCGTCAAATGGGCAAGGTCCCCCTGCTCACCCGGGAGCAAGAGGTGGAAATCTGCAAACGCATCGAGGAAGGCGAAACCGAAGCGCGGCGTATTTTATTCGGATTCGGCTTTACCGGCAAAGAGCACATCGCCCTGGCGGAGAAGCTCCTGTCCGATCCTCCCCGCGAACGTTTTGACCGCGTAATTGTCGATAAGAAAGTTGAAAGCCGCGCCAGCCATTTGAGTGTTTTGCGGCGGCTGGTTCGGCGCACACGCGAACTGGATCAAAAACTCGACAAAGCTTACGAACAATGTCGCCCGAACGGCGGCAAGCCCGTTCCCCCGCGCGTCCTGAAGAATTTTCAACGCCTGCACGGCGCGCTGGAAGCGTGCTTCCCAAAATTCTATTACAAACCCAAAGTGGCCGAGGAAATCATGCTCGTTTCGGACAATGCCGCCGACCAGCTCCAAACCACGCTTCGCTCGATCGAGGACTTGGAGAAACGCCGCAAGTCCACAGCCAAATCGTCCCAACTGGCCGCGGAACAGTCCAAGCTGATCGCGCTGGAGAAATTTGTCCGCATGCCGCATGCCCAGTTTCTGGCCAATCACAAATCCATGAAAAAGGCCGCGACGCGAGCGGACGATGCCAAGTGCGAAATGGCGGCAGCCAATTTGCGCCTCGTTATTTCCATTGCTAAAAAGCACACCAATCGCGGCCTTTCCTTTTTGGACCTGATCCAGGAAGGCAACATGGGCCTGATGAAAGGGGTCGAGAAATTCGAATATCAACGCGGCTACAAGTTCTCCACCTATGCCATCTGGTGGATTCGCCAGGCCATTACCCGCGCCGTCGCCGACCAGGCTCGCACGGTTCGTATTCCCGTCCACATGATCGAAGTCATTAACCGCCTCATGCGCGTTCAAAAGCGGCTCATGCAGGAATTGGGCCGCGAGGCCGAGCCCGAGGAGATCGCCGACGAGTTGAATCTTCCCGTGGAACGCGTTCGCGCCATTCTCAAAATGGCACAGCAGTCAGTTTCCCTGCAAGCTCCGGTGGGCGATGGCGACGACGCCAGCGTGGGCGATTTCATCGAAGACAAGAAAGCGGCCAACCCTTCGGATGTGACCAGCTACAGCTTGCTCAAGGATACTTTGAGCGATGTCTTGGCCACCTTGACCGAGCGGGAGCGCAAGATTGTGGAAATGCGTTTCGGCTTGGTGGACGGCTACGAACGGACGCTGGAAGAAATTGGCCGCCAGTACAACGTAACGCGCGAGCGCATTCGTCAGATCGAAGCTAAAGCGTTGCGCAAAATGCGGCACCCCACACGGCTGCGTCATTTGCAAGGCTTCCTCGAAAACGAGGAAACCGTTTTCCAATGATTTGCCCGCGTATTCTTCAGCCAATAGTTGGTTGAACGATGGGATGGTCCAAGGCACAGGAAGGAGGCTCTGCTTCAGAGCCTCTGCGAGACATAATCCCAATTGATGACGTTGAACCACGAGGAAATATAGTCAGCCCGTCGATTCTGGTATTTTAAGTAATAAGCGTGCTCCCAAACGTCCATGCCGAGCAACGGTTGTTTGCCTTCGCTGATGGGCGAGTCCTGATTGGGAGTGGATTCGATTTTTAAATCGCCTCCCTCTGAAACAAGCCATGCCCATCCGCTCCCAAACTGGCCCAGCCCGGCCTTCGCAAATTGACTCTTAAACGCGTCAAAACTGCCGAACTTTTTGTCAATCGCTTTTGACAGTTCACCAGAAGGCTTGCCGCCTCCGTTCTTTTTCATCATTTGCCAGAACATCGAATGGTTGTAATGACCGCCAGCATTGTTGCGGACAGCGGTGCGGATTTTTTCAGGAACAGTGTTTAAGTCTTTGAGCAAATCCTCGACTGCCTTCTTTCCGAGATCAGGATATTCCGCCACCGCTTTGTTCAAATTCGCCACGTAAGCGGCGTGGTGTTTATCGTGATGGATTTGCATCGTTTGAGCGTCAATATGCGGTTCCAAGGCGTCGAACGCATAGGGCAGCGGCGGCAAAGTGAAGGGACCAGCGGGGCCGCTCGTGGCAGCCGGAGATGAAGCCGGTTGAGCGTTAGCCATGCGCAGGGGAGAGGCGGCTGCATAAACAACCGAGGCCAGCGCAGTTGTTTTTAAAACTTGTCTTCGAGTCATCATAACGTAATTCCTTTCCTATGAGTTAATTTAGACGGCGTCGGTCAAGATACACTGCCTAATTCTATTTCAGGGAAATATATGTTGCAACCGGGGGAACTATAGTGGGTGCCATTTTGCAAAAGAGTCAAACCGCCGATGACGCTAGAAGCGCGCGGTCAAACCGATCCGCACTTGAAAAGGTTCCACAGGGTGAAAGACATCGGTAAATGCCGCCGCCGCAGTTGGCGTTATTCGCGATAAATAGGCATAGTCAATGTCGTGGTCACGGCTGTCTAACAAATTCAAAAACTCAGCAAAAATGCGCCATGTTTTGTTGATCTGGTAGCCCGCCTCCGCATTGAGCAACATCGTTGCATCCGACCGATAAACTCCGTCCGAAGTTAAATCTCGCGGGCCGAAATAGCGCAACCGCAGGCTGGCAGTGAATCCGTTCCAATCAGTTAACGTAATGCCAGACGAAATCACCGCCCCGACCGCTTCCGGGACACGTGTGCCGCCCGCCGTGCCAGGCGCGGCATCCGCCACGTCAGCCGAAGTAAAACGCGCAGTGGACTCCGCCAGGTCAAAGTCGAGCGCCAGATGTTTTGTGGGCGTATAGTAATTAGCCCATTCGACCCCGTAGCGGTTGCTGGGCTCCTTGGAAGCGACCGTATCTCCAGTGTCCCCATCCTGTTGCAGTTCCGAATCGCTGTAGAGATACCAAAACGACAGAGAACTTTGCAAATTCGGCAAAGCCGCAGTGCGCACGCCGATTTCCGCGCCTTTGGTTTGGACCAGGCCGGGAATTCTTGCGACGGGTGTGCTGGGGGATGGATTGGCTGCGGAAATTGGTTCCTCGTTTTGCGTTGCTCCACGTCCGTCGTTGCTATGAAAACCAAATCCGCCCTCGACATACAGTTCCGTTTTTGACCACGGACCGAAAATCAAACTTAACTTGGGGCTGGGCAGTAACGTGGCCGCCATGCCGGAGTTGGCCGGGTTGACGAGGCTATCGACGTCAAAATAATCCAAGTCACCGCGCAGGGCCAGAACGGAACGAAATTTATCCGTCCATTGCGCTTTGTTTTCCGCATAGATTCCGACTTCCGTATCTGTAAAATGATCCGCTTCCACCGTGGCCGGCAAAAAGGTGCCGGTGGCTGAATCAAATTTTTCCACGCGCACACGGTCGTCCGTCTGGTAAAGGGCGTTATGGATCCAATCATTACGGGCCTGCACACCGAATGAATTTTCCACGTCGCTGCCAAACCACTGGCTGGAATAGGTCTGCCGCGCGTCGAGGCCGCCCACCCACCGTTTGTCCTGCTGCTCGAACTGGTCGCCCAAATTGGTGTCCGTGAGGAAGTAAGTAAAATCAGAAAACAAATCGAGATCGTAATAAAATCCGTAGGCCATGACTTTGGTTTCAGAGTTCTCGTCGGCGCGATGCCATTCGGCCTGCAAGCTGTAACGGTCGGAATTTCCGCCGTCCGTGGGATCAATCGTGCCGAAGTAGCCAACCAAAGGAACGGCATTCTCAGCCAGTTGATCGCTTGAATTCCACGTGCCATGGTAGGCGCGTTCAGTGATGCTGTAACCGGTGCTCGCGTCTCCCTGGCTATAAGTGACGAGCCCATTCAGTTTCCAGTAATCATCCGGATGCACCCATGGACCATCGTCATGATAAGCCTCGCCCCCAAGAAGCAGATTGCCGGGTCCAACCCGCTCTGACATTCCGACGACGAGACGTTCAAAGTCGTACGTGCCGCCTTCCATCGTCACAAAATCTTGCGGGAGTGTTTGGTAAAACTCCAGATGCGCCGCCCCGGCTGATCCATAGTTGCCAACATCCGCGTAATAAGGACCTTTTTCGTAGTCCAGTCGTTGCACAAATTCCGGGATGACTGTGTTCATATCCGAGTAACCCTCGCCATGCGCGTGCGACGGCAGATTCAGCGGCATGTCATCCAGATAAATGGCGAAATCCGTCCCGTGGTCGAGATTAAAGCCGCGCAGAAAATATTGGTTCGCTTTTCCGCCGCCAGCATGTTGGGTGATGATAACACCCGGCACGGTCTCTAAAATTTCTCCCGAACGAAGAATGGGCCGGTCCTGGATTTCCTCGCCACCGACCACTCCTTGCGTAGCCGAAGACGCCACCCCAATCATGCTATCCTGCCGCCCTTCCACCACCACGGTGGGGAGCGTGACAGCATTGCTGGCCGCCGGCGGGCTATTGGTCAAATTCTCGGCGGAAGCCGAGGCGCACCAAACGGTAAATGCGATAAATAACAACCCAAGGAAAACAATCCGCCTCTCTGCAATTTGATTGATCATTTAACGGCGGCTCCAGTCATAAAGCCTAAAAAATGCTTGCATTAGCGGGACTGTCAAACGATATTTCGACAATTGTGGCCCCGACGTTTTCCATGAAGGCGTTCAGAAAGAGACGGCAAGGCGCTTGTGCGTTGCTGATCGGTTTCTTTCTTTCGCTTCAGGCCATGGTGGTTTTCCCGGCCTTGCACGCTCTGGTTCATCACGATGCGTGCGATCCCGCTCACGAATGCGCCGTCACTTTATTTTCTCATGGACAGGTTGATGCGGCGCCCGCGTCCGCACCAATCTTTTGCGCTCCGACACATCCGTTCGACAACCAATTCCTTCCCCGTATCTTATTTGTATCCGCAGATTTTCGACTGCTTCCCAGCCGCGCTCCGCCGGCCGTACCCGCCCTCGTCTAGTTCGTCGATCATTCCGTCCATTTCCCCAAGCGTTGTTGCGTCTTGCTTCGCGCACGCCGGTCATGACCGGAATCCTGAGTCAGTACGGCAGTTTGAATAAATTTTAATTTAAAATTTCGGAGCGCAGCTATGAAAATAATAATTTTTCGTCATCAATCAATCTGTTATATGGGTATCGCCCTCGGATCACTTGTCTGTGGTTCGTGGGTGCTGGGTCAAACGAATAATCCCCCTTCTTCCTCCATCGCTACCAACGTGACAAAATTGAACACAGTTACAGTCGTGGGCCAGCTCAACCAGGCCCGCAGCCAAATTGTGCCCAACCTCGGTGCAACGGCTTACACAATCAACGCAACCCAAATCGAATCCGAATCGCAGGGAGTCAACGCGTCTTTCAACCAATTGATCCTTCGCGCACCCGGCGTGGCGGAAGATTCGGCGGAAAATGGCGATTTGCACGTCCGGGGCGAGCACGCCAATTTGCAATATCGCATCGACGATGTGCTCCTGCCGGAAGGCATCGCCGGGTTTGGACTGGAACTCGACCCGCGCTTCGTCCAGAGCATGCAACTCATCACCGGATCGCTGCCTGCCCAATACGGCTTCCGCACGGCGGGCATCGTGGATATTCAAACCAAGAGCGGCACCTTCGACCCTGGCGGCGAGGTTGATTTTTATGGCGGCAGTTACGACACCTTCCGTCCGAGTTTCGAGTACGGCGGTTCGGAGGGGAAGTGGAATTACTTTATTGACGGCAGTTACGACCACAACGAGCTTGGGGTGGAAAATCCCACATCCAGTTCCACGGCGATCCACGATGAGACGGAGCAGTTCAAAACGTTTATGTACGGCTCTTACATCATCGATCCCTCCAGCCGCCTCACGTTGATGGCGAGCGCATCCTACAGCGACTTCCAGGTGCCCAACGTTCCCGGCGTCGGATCGGGAAGTCCGTCTCCGACCAATGCCACCTACGCTTCCGCCATGACCGCCGACGGCCTTCTGCCGTCTGGCACTTTTAATTCGGCCGACCTGAATGAAAATCAAAACGAGCAGAATTATTATAGTGCCCTCACTTACCAGAAATCCGCCGGCAATTTGGATTACCAGATCTCGGCCTTTGGCCGGGAAAGCGAACAGCATTTTACTCCAGACCCCATCGGCGACCTTTATCTCAACGGAGAAGCCAGCGAAGTGCATCGCTATCTCTATTCCGCCGGTTTACAAGCGGATGGCAGTTATCAATTGGGCGATTTCCACACCATCCGCGCGGGCGGATCATTTTTGGCGGAGGGAACACAGAATAATTCCTCCACCACGGTCTTCAATCTGGACGCCAACGGCAATCCAACCACTTTGACCAATATTGCGGACAATCATCCTCTTTACGGCTTGTTTGCCGGACTCTATCTGCAGGATGAATGGAAAATATTTTCCACGCTCACCCTCAATGTTGGCGCCCGCTTCGACGTGTTCTCCTCCTCTTTTGATGACGAAAATCAACTCAGTCCCCGGGCCAATCTCATCTACAAACCCACCGGCACCACGACACTGCACGCCGGGTACTCGCGCTATTTCACCCCACCTCCAGTCGAAGACGTCAGTGGCGGCACCATCTCCAAATTCATCAACACCTCCGGGGCTTCCAGCACCCTTTTGGATGATTCCGTGAGAGCCGAACGTGCCAATTATTATGATGCCGGCATCACCCAGACAATTCTCCGCGGGTGGACCGTGGGCCTGGACGGCTACTACAAAACGGCCCAGAACCAACTCGACGACGGGTTGTTCGGGCAAACGCTGATTCTCTCCGCGTTCAATTATGAAAAAGGACGGATCTACGGCTTGGAGCTGAGCACTTCTTACGAGACAAACGGACTTACCGCTTATGCCAACGCTGCCTACTCCGTCGCGCAAGGGGAAGATTGGGATTCGTCGCAGTTCCTGTTCAGTCCGGCTGATCTTGCTTATGTGCAAAATCATTGGATTTATTTGGACCACGACCAGACGTATAGCGCCACCGCCGGCGTCTCTTATCGTTACAAGGAAGCGCACGAGGCCAGCACGATGGGATATTTGGATATCGTGACCGGCAGCGGATTGCGGCAGGATGCAACAGCCGCCGACGGCTCCAACATTCCCAACGGCGCGTCGGTGCCAAATTATTACGAGCTCAATATCGGCGTGGAACAAGTTTTCAAAATCGCTCACAAGCAGTTTTTGAAAGCCCGCCTCGACGTCGTGAACATAACCGACAACGTTTACGAATTGCGCAGCGCAACAGGCGTCGGGGTGAATGCCGCTCAATATGGTATGCGCCGTGGCATCTTCGGGTCATTGAGCTATCATTTTTAAGGAAGTTAAAATGTCGGTGGAAAGTCATCATGTGAGATCGGATTTGGCCCGGGTTTGTCTGCCCAACCCGCAGGGCCATCCCGAGCGCGCCTTGGCGTGGGTCAATTCCGTCTGCCTTCTTTTCCTGATCGTCGCTTTTTCAGGCGTCAGGCCCAGACTGCCCATGCCCAAGGCCGTTCCGCCCATTGAGGAGCCGGTGCCGGTTATTATTCAACCCTTGCCGCCGACACCGCCGCCGCAGGCTGAGCAACCCAGCAAGGAAGAGGCCCCAAACGATAAAACGCCCGCGCCCCGCGTCGTGGTCGTCACACTGAATTCCCCGGCCATCAGTTTCTCCGTGCCGACGATTGGCAACGTCATTGTACCCAATGCCATTGCCCAAGCCCCGCCCGTCGCGGCGCTCAAACCGGCCGCAGTGGTCCATAATGAGCCCAAAACCATTGACGCCACCGGCCAAGGGGGGGACCGCCCGCAGCCTCCTTACCCGGAAATGGCCCTGAAATTCGGCGAGCAAGGCACCGTTGTGCTATTATTGACTGTCGATGACAGCGGCGTGGTGGAATCGGTCACAGTCAAAGAAACCTCCGGGTCGGCGATTTTGGACCGCAGCGCCAGGGAATTCGTCAAACGCCATTGGATTGTTCCCCCGGGCAAGGGCGGCCGTGTTTTTCAAGCGACTATTTCTTACCAGATCAAAACCAGCTAAAATGTCTCCGATTGAATTATGATTGCCAATATTGTTTTTGATTTTCTCCTCAAAGGCGGCCCGGTCATGGTGCCGATTCTCATCTGCGCCCTGGTCGCAGTCGCGGTGGTGGGCGAACGATCCTTTTGGTGGCTGAGGGAAAGCCGGCGACGCGAGCCTGTAAAACTCGAACGTGTCCTGGCCGCTCTCGAAAATGGCGATCTGACCACGGCAACTCAAATCGCCCAGGGTTCCAACGATCCAATCATCCGCATGATTTACCGCGGCTTGAACCATGTTCACACTTCGTTGCAAGGCGCGCTGCAATTGGCCGCCGGCATCGAATTGGAACGGGCCGGGCGATTTCTGATGGTAATGGATACCCTCGTGACTCTGGCCCCGCTTCTGGGGCTCCTCGGCACCGTCACTGGCTTGATGCGCGCCTTCCTCAGCGTCGGAACCGCCGAATTGTCCGTCGTGGCAGTCACGGGCGGCATCGGCGAAGCTCTGATCGCGACAGCCTGCGGATTGGGCATCGCCATCATTTCGCTTATCCCGTTCAATTATTTTACGGGCCGGCTCACGCGGCTCCAATTCGAACTGGAAGCTGCCGCCACCAACGTGGAAATGATGATCGCTCCAACGCAACCCGCAGGCGAAACCGCTGTCAGATTGGAAGCCAGGCGCCGCACTGGAGCGCCCGTTGAGCCCGGCCTGAGCAAATGAGGTTGTCCTCTCCAGTCAAACGCCGCCGTAACAGGATCGAGATCATTCCACTGATCGACATCATGTTCTTTCTGCTGGCCTCCTTCATGATGGTCAGCCTGCAAATGGATCGCACTCAAAACATCAAGGTCAATCTCCCTTCCGCCAGCACAGCCCGCGCCGATTACAAACCGGATATGATCAATATTGCCGTGGACAAAGCCGGAGCGGTTTGGCTGGAAAAAAAGGAAATCACCCTGCCGGAATTGGACCAAGTGCTCAGCAACCGCTTCCGCGTCAACACCAACCTCCCCGTCTATATCAGCGGCGACGCGGCCACCCTGCACGGCTCGATGGTGGATGTATTGGAAGCCGTGCGGCGCGCCGGCGTGCAGAAAGTGGCCTTCATGACCGCCGGAGGGACCAACCAGGCCAGCCCATGAAAATCCGCTCTCCCATTGTCCGCAAGCGCACGCGCCTGGAGATCATCCCGCTGATCGACATCATGTTTTTTCTGCTGGCCTCCTTTATGATGGTCAGCCTGCAAATGCAAAAAGTCCGCACGCTCAAAGCGAGCCTGCCCACCGCAACACTGGCCACGTCCGCCAGGAAGCCCGACATTATTAATCTCAATGTCGATCGCGATGGCAGGGTCGAATTGGACAAGAAACTGGTTTCCTTCCCCGAATTGCTCACCGTCCTGTCCAACCGCCATCAACTCAACACGAATGTCCCCGTCTATTTGAGCGGCAGCCGCGATGCCACCCACGGTTCCGTGATGTATGTGCTGGATTTCGTCAAGCGGGCCGGCATTCAGCAAGTCGCCGTCGCCATCAAAGCCAATCCAGCCCACCCCGCCGAACAACCATGAAAAATTTTCAAAGGAACCTGTTCATCATTCTGGCCATTGCCCTTTGCGGCACCTGCGCCTATCAATGGTATTTGCAAGGCAGGCAATTCAACACCGTCGAGGGACTCAACCAGACGATTTTTCAAAGGAATGCGGACATCCAGGGCTACACCAATTCAATCAAGACCATGGATGCGGAAATCAATCAACTGCACGACCGCGTTACCCAGCTCAAGCAAGCCGCCGTCAGTAACGACCAATGGGCCATAACCGAAAAACGCGAAGTCGCCCGGCTGCAATCCTCCGCCGACATTATGAGCAATGAGATCGTCGATTACAAAGCGGCGTTCACCAGCCTGACCAACAAACTGGAGCAAGCCTACGCCGGCGAAAAGGAACTGGCAGCGCAGCGGGACGAATTCGTAAAAAAGCTCAACGACAGCATCAAGTCGCAAAACGATCTGACTAAAAAGTACAATGAGTTAGTGGACCGCTTCAATAAACTGCAATCCACCAACGCTCCATCAAAATAAACAGGTTTATTTCCTCGCCCCACGCCCAGGACAGAGGGTTGGCAGGGTAAAAACGACTCATTTTCGTAGGAGACAAGCCTTTTCCGCGTGGCATGACGGCCTTCGCTGGGAGGGCGTTACAGGTGTTACATTGTTGGTAATTAGGCACTTAGGGTGTTACAAAGGGTGTTACAGGGGTGTTACTTGTAACGCCCCCCTGGTCAATTTTAGCCACCATTGGTGTGAGCGGCGAGTGCGAGGCCCGCTTTACAGGCTTGGCACAAGGGTTCATCCGCGTTAAACTGTGGGCTTGAAGACACTGACCGTGGAAGAAGCCACTTCCGGCTTGGGCCGGTTGGTGGAATTGGCGCTCGCAGGGGAGCAAATCCAAATCCGCAAAGGGAGCGGAGTCGTGGAATTGCGGCCCACCCAAGCGGCCCAGTCCGATGTCGATGAAAAATTAACGCCGCGCGAGGCGTTGCGCCGATTGCAGGAGGACGCCCTGCTGACACCACAGCAGGCGGATGGGTATCTGCGTGAGTTGCACGAGGAACGGCTGGCAACGGAGAGCCGCCGTTCAGCATGATTCACGGCGCCAATACCTTGCCGGACGGCAGGAAAACAGGTATAATGAAACCATGATCGAATCAACCGCCGCAAACATGGCACAGCATTTTGCCGAATTTCTGGCCAAAGTTGAGCGCGGAGAGACCATCCGAATCAGCGATCAGGGACGGATGGTAGCCCGCATGGTCCCAGACTGTGATTTCATGGCAGGACAAGAAGCGGCTGAATTGTTCAGAGGACACCACGCGGACCCCGAAACGGCTACCGCCATAGCCAGCGAACTGAGAATGCTCGATCTGGAATCCGAAAATGCCCTGGATCATTGACACGGATGTTTTCATCGAAGGCGAACGCGGCAACGTTGCTTTTGGCGGGTGGTTGCAAAGCGCAGATGGAATTGCAACAGCCGATGTCATTCGCGGCGAATTCCTTATGGGCGTACACGCAGTGGGAGACGAGACTATTCGTAAAAGAGGTCTTCAGTTTTACTCAGAACGAATTGCTGGCTTGCCGTCCTTTTCTTCCGAACCGGCCGATTATGCCAAAGCCGCCGCGTTGGCTGGTGATGCGCGCCGCAACGCCAAAGGCAAACCCGGACTAATTGACGGCTTGATTGCCGCTATTGCCATTCGGACTGGTGCCACGGTAGCTACGCAGAACACAAAAGACTTTGACGCAATGGGGTGTCCCTGCGCAAATCCGCTTTTGAAAAGTGTGGATTGAAGCAGGCACCCCTCCCAGGACACGGGGAAGAGCCTGTCTCAAAAGATTTGACATATTAGGCAAATTGTTCTCTACAAAAGAGAAAGTCTGAAACACGCTCAAAATCATGAGAAAATTCGTGTCGCATGGTGCGGCTGAATAATTCCGTTAGACCGCTGCGCATGAAGACCTTCCTATAGACTTTTTGGCAGATTATGATGATGCCTCCATTCTGGCGGAATTGAAACGCTTGGCAGAGATTTCCGGTTCTGGCACCATGATGAAGGCCGATATCGTCGCACGCGGTCGCATGAGCTACGAACTCGTCTGGAAGCGATTTGGTTCGTTGCGACAGGCATTGAGAATGGCTCAACTGACGCCGACGCGATTCATGACGGCTCTCTGTTCCTCGTTGCGGACCCCTCGGACGCGCCGTAGCGCGAAAAACCGGCTAAAACCGGGACTCCCCACGTCCCGCGATCGTGAGTCGTGGAACAAAATCAGACCCAAACAAACGCGGGGAATTTCTGCTGGAGGGCGTGCTTGAGTTTGGGGTAGGTATTGGCTTTGAAGGCGGGCCAGTTGAAGGTTGATTCGATTCGCCTGCCATCGGGAGAGCAGAGCCAGAGTTTTACCGGCAATCGGCCTTCGCATACATGGGGATGGACTTTGAGCGCGAAGGTTTCGTGCAGCTTTACTTGCAGTTCGGGAGAGTTCGGTTGGCCGTCTTCATCGCGCGGATGGTCTGGATAAAGGAGTTTCAGTTTCTTGCCGTCGGGCCAGGCGATGGATGTCGGCGCCAGTTCGTTGATCCATTCCAGCCTTTCCCTGCCAATTTGTTCCAGAAAGAAATCACGCAGGTGAATCCCCTGCGCCTCTTTGACCAAAGTCAATCCGGCAAAGGCGCGCGCCAGGAAATCCTGCACAAAAGCGGCGTCGGCGGGCGGCACTTCCAGTTCCGGCATGACGGCGCAAATGACATTGATGCGCGCCATCATTTGTTTGATCTCATGATTGAGAAGGGGCAGTTCAAAATATTGTTTGCCGTAGGCTTCGGCCAGGCAGCGCCCGGAGGCGGCGGCGTCCACTTCGCGTTGATGCTCGAAATGGATGACAAGATCATGGAAGCGAATCAGCTTCACCGCACTGACTCTTTTGTGGGTGCGATCAAACAAATGTTCCACGCGGCTCGTTATCTGGGTTGGAAACATTTCCTCGATCCATTCCCGCTTAACGGCAGTGGCCAGCCCCAGCAAGGTGAGATTGCCCGTTCGTCCGGATACTTCGCGTATGCTTGATGCGACAAAGAGCGGGGAATCCTGAACCACGCTCTCGCGCACTAACGTGCCGGAACGGCCTTCGGTTAAATCGCAGTCGAGAGTGCCCTGGTCACGCCGTTTGCAGAGCTGGTCGATGAATCCGGCGGTGATGCAGCGGAGCAAGAGGTCGTCTGACGCGGGCTTGGACTTTGGAGCGTCTACAGGAGGATTAAGATTAAGATTAAGATTAAGATTAAGATTAAGATTAAGATTAGGATTAGGATTAGGATTAGGATTAGGATTAGGGACGGAAACGGATTGGACGATTTGTTCGTAAACCTGCTGCACTTGCCGGGCGATTTGCGCATGAACGCCGTAGCGCCGGCATTGGTCCACGTTAAAATTGTTGTTTCGGGCAAACTGGTACGCCCGCATTAAGGTATAAAAATCCGAGTCGGCGCTGGCCTCGAACAGTTCGCGCGCCTCGGCGATATGCTTGTCGTCACGCCCCAAACGCATGAGCAAGTCACGTCCGCTGACCAGCGACGCGCATAAGGCCGCCGCGGGCACGCAGCCGTGTTTGGCCGCTTCCACCAACATGCGCGAATAGCGGGGATGCATGGGCAGGCGCAGCATCTGCCAGCCGATAGGGGTCATGTCCGAGTTTTCGGGTGTCGAGCTTAAGCGAAGCGCTCCCAAGACACGCAAAAGTTTTTCAGCCCGTTCGACTGCCTGGGGATCCGGCCGGTCGAGCCAATCAAACCGGGCGGCATCTTTGATGCCGAACGAATGGAGGAGCAACACAACTTCCGCCAAATCACTGCGCTGAATTTCCGGCGTGTTGCGCTCCGGACGATTCAAATGCGCGCCTTCCGTCCACAGGCGATGGCAAATGCCGGGGGCGGTCCGCCCTGCCCGGCCCGCCCGTTGTTCGGCGGAAGCGCGGCTGATGGGTTCGATAAACAATGTGCTGATGCCGCGTTCGGCTTCGTAGCGCGAGATTCGGGCCAAACCGCTGTCAATGACATGAACGATGCCGTCTATGGTTACCGAGGTTTCCGCGACATTGGTGGCCACGACGACCTTGCGCAGGCGATTCGGCGCGAAGGCGGAATCCTGCTCTTCGGGCGGCAATTCTCCATGCAAGGGAATGAAAGCGAGCCGTTCGTTTGTATTAGCGGCACGGCAGGCCGAGATGGTGGCGTTGATTTCACCCATGCCCGGCATAAAAACCAGGATGTCCCCCGGTTCGCCTGAATGGGTAATTTGCGCGACTAAATCCGCAGCTTGCTCAGAGACCGGACGTTCATCGTGCAAAGCGGCGTGGCGGATTTCCACGGGAAACGCTTTTCCTTCGGCAACCAGCACAGGGCAGCCCTGCCCGAGGTATTTCGCGACAGGCTCAGCCTCGAGGGTGGCGGACATGACGATAATCTTCAGATCGGGCCGGCGTTGTTCCTGGAGTCGTTTGGCCAGGGCGAGGGCAACGTCGCTGAGCAAATTGCGCTCGTGGAATTCGTCAAAAAGAATAACGCTGATATCGCGCAACTCAGGGTCATCCTGAAGCCAGCGCAGCAGGATGCCTTCGGTCACAAAGCAGATTCGCGTGCCGAGGCTGGTGCGATCTTCAAAACGGATTTGGTATCCGACTTCGCCGCCGAGCTTGCAGCCGCGTTCCCAGGCAACGCGAGCCGCGACAGTGCGGGCGGCGACGCGGCGCGGCTGCAACACGACAATGCGTCCCGGATATGCGCCGCCGTCCAGAAGCATCTGCGGGACCTGGGTTGTCTTGCCGGAACCAGTGGGAGCGATCAGCACGAGGCGATTATCGGACTGAAGAGCGCCAACGATTTGGGCATGAATCTGCCAGATCGGAAGAGAGGTTTGCACGCGAAGCAACGAAATAAGCTCCGATCAACGAAGCAGCAAAAGCGCGGCCAAAACAGCAACGGACAGGATGACCATCAAACCGGAGGGCATAAATTTTTTACCTTTTGCGAACCGCACCACAAAGACCAGCGCCAGCAAGCCGATCAAAATATCGGCGATATAAAACGGCGCGATAATTCTCAAGGCGCACAAAGCCAGCGGCAGAGCGAAGGCGGCCGAGGTGATCAATGAGATTTTGCTGCCGGCCTTGAAAAAGCCCATCAAACCTCCGGCTAAAAGCAGGACAATATAAATCCACAAAATGATTACAGATGAATTTGGCGCCATAATGGGAAAAGTCTCGTTCAATTCGGACGAACATCCAAGCTCAGAATTTCGCCCGGCTCACATTCCACCGTCACTTCCATAGGGCGGCAGCAAATCTCACAATCGGTGGTAAACCGTTGCGAGGACTGGCTGGTATCTATGACCACGGCAAATTCCTGTCCGCAAAAGGGGCATTGAATACTTGCAGATTCTTGCATAAAAGATGTGTCACACCGTTGACACATTCGTTTCAGGTTGTTTAACTGTCAATGCGCTGGCACATTTGCTGCTTATTTTTGATAGTCCAAATGGCGCGTATATGAAATCTGCACACGTTCAAGAACCGTTGCCGACAGCGGGTCAGACCGCGAGGCCTCTTCGAGTCTTGCTCGTCGAAGACTCCGCCCCCGACGCAGAGCTTTTAGTGGCGCACCTGGAAGCCAGCGGCTGTAAAATCCATCACGAACGAGTTCAAAATGCCGCCATGATGGAGGACGCCTTGAACCGCGAGCGATGGGATGTTGTGCTGTGTGATTATACGCTGCCGAGTTTCGGAGTTATTCCAGCCCTTGATGTGCTGAAAAGGAAGAAGCTCGATTTGCCGTTCGTTGTGGTTTCCGGCACGATTGGCGAAAAACTGGCGGTGGAAGTGATGAAGGCGGGGGCGCACGATTTTGTAGTCAAAGATAATTTAGCGCGTTTGGCTCCGGCCATTGAGCGCGAGATGCGCGAAGCCCAAGTCAGGGCCCAACGGGCGGCGGACGTGGAAAAACTGTTCTACCTGGCGGCCATTGTCGATTCCACCGCCGAAGCCATCATCAGCCAAAACCTGGAGGGGATCATCACGACTTGGAACGCCGGGGCGCGGCAACTGCTCGGATATACGGAGAAGGAAGCCGTGGGACAGTCGGTTTTCATGATCATCCCCGAGTCGTTGCGTTCGACCCGGGTGGAAATCTTTGAGACCCTTCGCGCCGGCAAACAAATTGAGCCTTTCGAGACAAAGCGCCTGCGCAAAGATGGCGTCGAGGTGGATGTTTATCTGGCCATTTCACCGATCAAGGACGCCGAGGGCCGGTTGCTGGGCGCCTCAGCCATCTCGTATGACATCACCGAGCGCAAAAAGATTGAAGAGGAACGGACCAAGATGATCCAGCAGTTAAACGAGACCCTCTCGAAAGTTCGAACCCTGAGCGGCCTGCTGCCCATTTGCGCCAATTGCAAAAAGATCCGGGACGACAAAGGCTACTGGCAAAAGCTGGAGACTTTTGTCCACGAACATTCCGACGCCGAGTTTTCCCATTCCATCTGCCCCGATTGCATGGAAAAACTCTACCCGGATTTCGTAAAGCCCAAGGAATAGCCAATACTCGCTAGGTCTTGAACGCCCAGTGCAGACTGCAACAAGTTTTTAAACTGACAATCATCGGACGTAAACATTGTCAACTCCAAATATCTTGTTATTTTTTTATATCCACTCAAGCCGTCTGGTGCGTTTGGGCAAAATTTGCAGCTTCCGGCGACTTAGGTAAACTTCCGAAAGAGGCCAGCGGCAGGATGTGCATCTGGCCTGTCCCGGTTGTGTATTTCTTTGGCTCTGTAAACACACGAGGGGTCGCCGCGAAGCGAACTGCGTTGTTCGACCAGGATATTGCCAGCGTGTAGGTCACCGTGATTCTGGCCTGAGCCCTTCATTTCGTTGAAGACATCAAACATTGTCTCCAGAAACTGGACGATGAACGGGATGCTAATCTCTTGTTGAGATTTTTCAATGAAATCCCGCAAGTTAGAACCTCGGATATATTCCGCGACAAAGACTACACAGTCAATATTCGCTTCGAGATCTTTCCACTCCAATTCATCGGTGAAATGAACAACCGCATCATTGCGAAGCCTATTAGCCTTCTCAATTTCGGCCTTCCAAGTATTTTTTCCCTCTGAGACACCCATTAAATTTAGCCGTGGGATTATCTTGCACGCAAAATCTAGCCTCAGTTCATGATCATAACCGCGAAATACATGCGCGTTATTGCCACTCTTAATAAATTCGGCTATTTCAAGACTACGACGATTAGGAACCCGTTTTCCCAGGAAAAAATTTTTATCTGGCAAGTTCCCACGCATTTAGTTCCGTTGGAAAATCAAGAAATGTTCCGTTTTCACCCCCCTGCATTCGCGCCGGGTTCGACGGATATCAGGAATATTATCAGCCAAGACTTGTTTCAACTGTAATGAAGGCGCCTCAGTCTTGAATGTGGTCACCACAACTTCCGACGGATGCGATTCAGACCGGCTAGCCAATTCTTCACCCACCACAAAAACGCAATATCCATGCCGACGCAATCCGGACTCAACTTTGTGCGCCAAACTTGAAATTGCATTAATGAATGCCTGTCGTCGCTGCGTAACATCGTTGTCAACATGCTGCGCAAGCGTCTGATCAATGAACCAAAGCCGCAGTCGATTATCACGCCCGTAATCTAGTGCATTTATGTAAGGGGGGCTCGTGATAAGCGCATCAAATCGTCCGGGAAGAACAAGTTCCTCGACAGACGTCAATCTGAATTCACCATCAATGGTTCCTGTCGGTTTAAATCGTTTGAAACTCCGATAAACCTTGGCCAGCAATCGGGGCCTCAACGGACGATAGTCATACATATCTTGAAATTTTTCACGTGGAAATTTCTTGTCCCGAAGATAAGGGACAAGATGGCTACTTGGAAAAGATAAAAATCCCGGGCGCTGGTGGTGCAAAATGCCCAAAAAACAAGCCATCAAAAACTCGTTTCCTTGACGGTTGGCAACCACGGCAAAATTAAGCGCTTCCACTAAGGTTTTCGGATGAAAAAACCTCCGGATCCAGCGAGGGACAGTTCGCAAGTCTCGTGTAGGTAAGCCCTCGGCTTCTGCCAACGCAGCTTCCGCTTTTTCAAGCGCTTGATTCAATGAGCTTGGAGGAAAAAGTTTCGCCAAGGAAAGAATTTTTGCATAGGGGCTAATGTCGGCTGCATATGCGCGTCGCCCTTGCAGCGCCGCTTCCAAAGGAATCGTCCCCGCGCCAGCAAATGGATCCACAACCAAGTCTCCCAGCCTAGAGTAGGTTTTCACCAGTTCGCCGGCAATACTGCTTTTTATCTTACCAATGTAAGGAGAAAGCTGATGCAAAGTGCATTCGTCATAGGCACATGACTTCATCCAACGGGCCGGTGCTGGTAAAACCGTCCAGTCATGCAAGAACATTGTTGTAGTGGAACGGTCACCCATTTGGGCATCGGCATTCATTTTGTTCACCTGACGTTTGGACTTCACATTTCCGAGCGGGCGCCTAGTGCCCGGCGACGCCCTACGTCCAAACTTACCCTCTTCCGTATATTCCTTGCAAAAAATAGACCCTCACCAATGAGCAGTCAATAGCGATAATGATCTGGCTTGTAAGGGCCGTCGGCGGAAATGCCCAGGTATTCGGCCTGCTTTTTGCTCAGGCGGGTCAGCTTCACACCGATTTTTTCCAAGTGCAAACGGGCCACTTCTTCGTCCAGCTTTTTGGGCAAACGATAGACGTCCCGGCGATAGGTGTCCTTGTTTTTCCACAAATCGAGCTGGGCCAGGACCTGGTTCGAGAAGGAATTAGACATGACAAAGCTCGGATGCCCGGTGGCGCAGCCCAGGTTCACCAGGCGCCCTTCGGCCAGCATGTACAAGCTGTTGCCGCCGGGGAAAGTGTACTTGTCAACCTGGGGCTTGATGTTCAACTTCTTGACACCTGCCGCTTTATTCAGGCGGTCCACTTGAATTTCGTTGTCGAAATGGCCGATGTTGCAGACGATGGCCTGGTCCTTCATCTTTTGCATGTGCTCAAGAGTAATGACTTCGCAATTGCCGGTGCAGGTCACGTAGATGTCGCCTACGCCAAGCGTGTCTTCAACGGTGGCGACTTCGAAACCTTCCATGGCCGCCTGCAAGGCGTTGATCGGGTCGATCTCCGTCACGATGACGCGCGCGCCGAAACCGCGCAAGGAGTGGGACGAGCCCTTGCCCACATCGCCGTAGCCGCAGATGACGGCCACTTTGCCGGCCACCATGACGTCGGTGGCGCGTTTAATGCCGTCGGCCAGTGATTCGCGGCAGCCGTAAAGATTATCGAACTTCGATTTGGTGACAGAGTCGTTGACGTTGATGGCGGGCACCAAAAGTTTTTTGGCGTCCTTCATCTGATAAAGACGATGAACACCAGTGGTCGTTTCTTCACTGACGCCTTTCCAATCCTTGACCACGGTATGCCAGAACGACGGGCGCTCCTTGGCCACGCGCTTAAGCAGGTGCTTGATCACGTCTTCCTCATGCGAGGTGCTGGGGCTGTTGACCCAATTGTCGCCATTTTCCAATTCGTAGCCTTTATGGATGAGCAAGGTCGCATCGCCGCCATCATCGACAATCAATTGCGGCCCCAAGCCGCCGAGATGGGCAATGGCCTGAAAGGTGCAATCCCAGTATTCTTCCAACGATTCGCCTTTCCAGGCAAAAACCGGGATGCCCGCTTTGGCAATCGCCGCCGCCGCCTGGTCCTGGGTGGAAAAAATATTGCAACTGGCCCAGCGCACCGATGCGCCCAAGGCCACCAGACTCTCGATCAGCACGGCCGTCTCGATAGTCATGTGCAATGAGCCGGTGATGCGGACGCCTTTCAGAGGCTTGGCGGCGGCGTAATTGCGCCGGATGGACATCAAGCCGGGCATTTCATGCTCGGAGATGTCAATGGACTTGCGGCCGTACTCGGCCAGGCTGATGTCGCGGACCTTGAAGTCGCGGAACTGGCTGCCGTTCTTGGCGAAAGCGGTCTTGGCCCCCTTGCTCTTGCGGGGCGCGGAAAGTTTGATGGGCATAAGTATATTTTTCGGTTTGTTAGTATTGTCTCACTTGACCGCTTTGCGCAACGCCGCGGCCTTGTCCGTTTTCTCCCACGTGATGCTGTTCAGGTCGTCAATTTTGCCAAAATGGCCGTAATTGGTGGTTTTGGAGTAAATGGGGCGAAGGAGATTGAGCTGCTTGATGATGGCAGCGGGCTTGAAGTTGAACACTTCGCTCACCGCCGCCTCGATTTTCTCATCACTGACCTTGCCGGTGCCGAAGGTATCCACGCAAATGGACACCGGATCGGGATAGCCGATGGCATAGGCAAATTGAATTTCAGCCCGCGTGGCCAGGCCGGCAGCGACAATGTTTTTGGCCACGTAACGGCCCATGTAAGCCGCGCTGCGGTCCACCTTGGAGGGGTCCTTGCCGCTGAAGGCGCCGCCGCCATGCCGGCCCATGCCGCCGTAGCTGTCAACAATAATCTTACGCCCGGTCAGCCCGGTGTCCCCCTGGGGGCCACCGACGACGAACCGCCCGGTGGGGTTGATCAGGAATTGGGTTTTTTTGTCCAGCATGGAGGAAGGAATAACTTTCAGGACGATTTCCTTGATGATGAAATCCTTGATTTCCTTGTGCTTTACGTCGGCGGAGTGCTGGGTGGAAACCACGACATTGACGATGCGCACCGGCTGGCCGTTTTCATACTGGACGGACACCTGGGTTTTGGAGTCAGGCCGGAGCCAGGCCACTTTGCCGATTTTGCGGACCCGGTTCAATTCGCGCCCGAGGCGATGGGCATACATGATGGGCGCGGGCATCAATTCGGGCGTTTCATCGCAAGCGTAGCCGAACATGAGGCCCTGGTCTCCCGCCCCCTGCTCCGCCGTATCCTTCCCTTCGGCGGCGCGGGCATCGACGCCCTGGGCAATGTCGGGGCTTTGGCGAGTGACCAAATTGGTGATGAACACTTTTTCAGCGTGAAAAACATCGTCATCATTCACGTAGCCGATATCGGCAATGGCCTTGCGGACGATTTCATTGACGTGGACCTTGGCCTTGGTCGTAATTTCGCCGCCGACCACGACCATGTTGCTTTTGGCATAGGTTTCGCAAGCGACCCGGCTGCGCGGGTCTTGTTCAAGATGCGCATCGAGCACCGCATCGGAAATGGTATCGCAAACTTTATCGGGATGGCCTTCGCCGACCGATTCGGAAGAAAAGATGAAGTTTTTATTCATGATTTAATAATGGGCATAAATACATATTGACGTATCTTGATAGGAAGATATATTGATCTTGTAAATGCGTCAACCTTTATTTGCATGGCGGGTGTCTTAAAATCATTACGAGCCTTGTCCGACCCGACGCGCCTGCGCATTGTGGCTTTGTTGGAGAAGAACGAACTGTCGGTCAATGAATTGCAGGACATTACCCGCATGGGTCAATCGCGCATCTCGACCCATCTTGGACTGTTGCAGGAATCGGGGCTGCTGGAATCGCGGCGGGAAGGCAAACGCACGTTTTACAAAATTCTTGCCAACGGCGATGCCAGCCGGGCGGAAATTATCCATTTGGCCGTGCGCGGAGCCAGGGAATTGTCCGAATACGCCCCCGACCAGATTAACCTCAAACGAATTTTGCAGCGGCGCACCCAGGAGGCCCAGCTTTACTTCAACCAGGTAGCCGGGCGATTTGATCGCAGCTACGGGCCGGGGCGCTCCTGGCAAGCTTTTGGCCAACTGCTGTTGCGCATTTTGCCTCCGCTGGTGGTGGCCGATCTTGGGGCGGGCGAAGGGCTGTTGAGCGAATTGCTGGCCCGGCGCGCCAAAAAAGTCATTGCGGTGGACAATTCTGAAAAAATGGTCGCTTTCGGGGCCAGCAAGGCGCGGAAGAATAAGATCAAGAACCTGGAATTTCGGCTGGGCGACCTGGGCGCGCCGCCCATTGAGCCGGCCAGTGTGGACGTCGTCATTCTGAGCCAGGCGTTGCATCATGCGGCCGATCCAGCCCAATGCATCGCCAGCGCCTACAATATTCTGCGGCCAGGCGGCCAGGTATTGATTTTGGATTTGTTGCGGCACAATTTTGAGCAGGCGCACGAACTTTATGGGGACCGCTGGCTGGGCTTTGCCGAAAGCGATTTGCACGGATGGCTGGAAGTGGCCGGCTTCAAAAAAATCGAAGTGAGCGCCGTAGCCCGCGAAGAGCAGCCGCCCCATTTTCAGACGGTTCTGGCTGTAGGCGAAAAATGACACGGTCTGACCGTCGTAAATCCGCAAAGCGTTATCACAAAGGGACTTGCGAAAATCGGGGAAGCGCGGTGGCCAAACGAAAGTGGTAGAGTAGGCGGGGAGGTCGGATTGAGAGGCACAAGGCCAATGACCGACTCTCGCCCGCCCCTCATCGAACCGAACGGACGGATTTCCCATATTCGGCTCTCCGAACTCATTCATC
>Ga0182030_10001068_pt1 | contig 55173 bp, 48 predicted proteins | sample 812S3MmetaG_FD_121299 | JGI IMG/M metagenome (GOLD analysis project Ga0182030, IMG submission 121299) | Permafrost microbial communities from Stordalen Mire, Sweden - 812S3M metaG (Illumina Assembly) | ecosystem: Environmental > Terrestrial > Soil > Wetlands > Permafrost | place: Sweden...
ATTCCGAAAACCGGTCCGTGCGTCATCGTGCCGAATCATTCGAGCTACCCGGACGGGCTCGTGGTGAAGGAGGCAGCCCGAGGTGATTTGGTTCGATCGACGGATGGTCAGACGCCTTCGGTGATCTTGATGGCTGAGTCCATAGGGTCCTGGCCGAATCTTCTGGGAGAGCTGCGTTGACGCCCACGTGGCCGGGCGTTTCGGGGACGAGGTGCGGAGAATCTGCACCCAGTCCGCGTGCTGATCCTGCCTTTTTTAGCCAACCGGACCCGAATGCGCGACGAGTCGGACCGTGGAAGCCTGAGGCCCTTGGTCACCGCTTTCCTCGGTGAAGCGGACCCCGGTACCGGTCGTCAGCCGGTCGAAATCGGTGCCGACCAAGCTGTTCCGATGAAAATATAGGGAGCGACCGTCGTTCGTTGCAATGCGCCCAAAATCCTCCGCCGGGTAGAGCTCCGAGACCCAGCCGAACGGCTCAGGCTCATGATGCTTAACGTCCTGCCGCTGTTCCTGTTTTTGGGCCTGGAGCTGGCGGCGTACGGCGCAAAACGCATCGCGCAACGCAACATACGCGTTCTCGTGCGAGTGGTGATGGCGGTGTTCGCGATTAGCGGTCGCGCCACCGCCCGGGGTGGTCACTTGAATATGCACTTCATACAGATTCCCTTGGTGGCCATGCTTATGCGGCGCGGCAATCGTCACGTGACAGTGAATGAGCCTCGGACTGACCTTCTCAAGACGCTGAACATGCGCTCGAATGCGGTTCTCGAATGCCGCGGAGGAGTCCATGTGCCGCCACGTAATCTGAAGGGGTATCGTCATTTTCCTGGCCTTCGCTTCGAAGGGTTGCGGGTAGCTCGGGTCGTCCACTGCGACGCAAAAACGAGCTCCTCACTCACCATGGGGTATGGCCGCATTGCACCCTCCACCAGCAGTTCCTTGCGCTTAAAGGCAGACACACTGCCCTCATCGCTCGCGAACGCCGAACTCCTCGAAGCGCCGCGCTTCGAGATCGAGCAGTGCGCGCTCGATGGGCTGTTCCGCGCCATGGATCTCTACGACACCCTCTGGAAGCCCGACGTCGTCCGGCTCCAGATCGTCGAACGGTCCTACCCAATCCTCTGGCTGATCACAAGCCTCCAGATCCAGCGTGAGCCATTCGTCCCGGGAGGTTTCCTCCAAGGTCCCGTCAACGTACTGGATGTCGATCGAAGCCCCGTCATCATCCACACCGACGACTTGCAACATGTCGCCGCTACTGCGATCCACATGCCACTGTCCAGGAACGGCGGTGCTCGGAATATTCATGACGCACTCCTTTTATTCTTCAAATCAGCCCAGCGAGGCCTCGTAAGCATGGTGCGCGCCGCGGGCTTGGGTACCAATACGGGCTTGTCCGTAGGTGCTCCGGGGACGACCTGATGGCTTCGCCCGTGCCATCAATTAGTTACTGACAGGCGGTTGCGCATCTTGCGCGCAACCATGCGTTCGGCATCACATCGATCAGATTGAAAGTCGTGATTAGAACCCTAGCGTGGTCCGCTCCTGCAGGATCCAGTGCGAAACATCAAGGTTCGCCTCCATGTGAGAGTTTGAGGGGGTACTGTTGCCTTAGCTGTTGCATAAACCGTCATGAGTCGCCTGAGCCCAGGCGCATTCGGAACACCCCTCGCTGCTGCGGAAAGTTCGGATGTGACCGTGGACACGTTTCCTACATAATCAAGCGATGAGGGGGGTCGTCATGTTCACCGGTATTGTTAGCGACTTCGACAGCGACGGTCTTGTCGGTGTAATTGACGCGGACGATGGGCGGCTGCTGCTGTTCAATTTGCGCGGGACGCCACCACGACTTCACGAGCGATTCAGAGTCGGAACACGCGTGCAATTCGTAGAGCGAGAGTCCGATTCCGCATCTCGCGCTGTTTCTTTGGTGCCGCTCGGTGTCGAGGATGGTCTGGGTGTAACTGCTCTCTGATCGGGTTCCGCCGCCGTGCGGCGGCTTGGTGTGAGCAAAAGGAAGACTGTTTGTGGAGGTGGATTATTCGAAGCCTGAGGTTGCGATTCTGCGGGAGGGTCCCCGGAGGCTCTACTGTGCGATAGCGGCCCCGCCAATGGTTTGAGAGGAGGATCGTCACGCCGCAATCGCCGAAGCGGCTTATTTTCATGCTGCACGCCGAGGATTTGCGCCGGACCATGAGTTGGACGACTGGCGGGAGATGCCGTGATCACGGAACGCCCCATAAGCAAGGGAGGCAAATGTGATGGTTAAGTTTTGGCCGACCAAGATTGACTTTTCAAAGCGCCGAGCGGCAATGGTCGAACGCCATATTGCGCACCGTGGCGTGCGCTCGGCGTTGGTGCTCGAGGCCATGCGCAGCGTGCCTCGCGAAGAGTTCCTGCCGGAGGATATGCGGGAATTCGCCTATGAAGATGCGCCGCTTCCCATAGCCGAAGGACAGACGATCTCCCAGCCTTATATCGTTGCCATGATGACCGAGGCGCTGAACCTCGAAGGCGGCGAGAAGGTGCTGGAGATCGGCACGGGGTCGGGCTACGCGGCGGCGGTGTTATCAAAAATAGCGAAAGAGGTGTACACGGTTGAGCGCATCGGGCAGCTCGCGGAAAAATCGGCGGCGACACTTTCGCACCTTGGGTACCACAACGTCCAGGTACTGCACGGCGATGGAACGCGCGGCTGGCTCGATCACGCACCCTATGACGCCATTGTCGTCGCTGCAGGCGGCCCCCAGGTGCCGGAGTCGCTGAAGGCTCAGCTGAAGGTCGGGGGGCGTCTGGTGATTCCCGTGGGAACGCTTCGGCGTCTGCAGGAATTGGTGCGGGTGACCCGCGTTGCCGAACATGAGTACACCACGACGGAGCTCGCGGATGTACGTTTCGTTCCTTTAGTGGGAGCGGAGGGCTGGGCCGCGGTGGGAGGGCGCCCCGCAAAAAAGGCTCCCGATAGCGCGCTGGCAGATGCAATTAATGGATCTAGCGAAAACTTTACATCGATAGAGTCCATCAATCTCCAACCATTGCTGCAGAGAATCGGCGATGCGCGAGTGGTGCTTCTCGGTGAAGCCACGCATGGAACGTCTGAGTTCTATCGTATGCGCGAGCGCGTCTCGCGGGAATTGATCGAGAAGAAGGGCTTTTCCTTTGTCGCCATCGAAGGTGACTGGCCAGATGCGGCGCGGATCGATCACTATGTCCGTCACCGCAAGGTGCCGCCGTCCGAGTGGACGGCATTCGCTCGGTTTCCAACATGGATGTGGCGCAATGGGGAGGTGCGCGAGTTCGTGGATTGGCTGCATACCCACAATTCGCGAGTCGAGCCGAGCGACCGAGTGGCATTCCATGGCCTCGATCTCTATAGCTTGTATAACTCGATTCGATCAGTCCTGGATTACTTGGACAAGGTCGATCCGAAAACCGCCGAGGTGGCGCGGCATCGTTACGGATGCCTGACGCCGTGGCAGTCGGATCCGGCCGTGTACGGCCAGGCGACCTTAAGCGGCCGGTACAGGACCTGCGAGCCCGATGTCACCGCCATGCTGACGGATCTGCTGCAAAAGCGCCGTGCCTATGCCGAACACGATGGCGTGCGGTTTTTGGACGCGGTGCAGAACGCTCGGCTGGTCGCCAATGCCGAACGTTATTACCGCACGATGTATTACGGATCCCGTGCTTCGTGGAATTTGCGCGACAGTCATATGTTCGAGACACTGAAGAATCTACTGACTTTTCACGGGCCACAAGCCAAAGGGATTGTGTGGGCGCACAATTCGCATGTGGGCGACTCCGCCGCGACCGAGATGTCGACCCGCGACGAATACAACATCGGTCATCTCTGCCGGCAAGAGTTCGGTGATCTTAGCTATTCGATCGGCTTCGGAACGAACAGCGGCACGGTGGCAGCTGCCTCGAACTGGGACGAGCCGATGCAGGTCAAGACCGTGCGGCCGGCTTTGGCGGAAAGCTACGAACGGTTATGCCACGACACCGGCACTCAGCGCTTCTTGCTGCCGTTGCGGGGGTTGGGGTCGACGGGGCCGCTAGGAGGATTGTTGCAGCCCAGACTCGAACGGGCAATCGGTGTCATCTATCGGCCGGAGACCGAACTGCAAAGCCACTATTTTGAGGCGGTTTTGCCACGCCAGTTCGACGAGTACATTTGGTTCGATGAGACGAAGGCCGTGAGTCCGCTGCACACCGAGGAACTGAAGGGTCTTCCCGATACTTACCCGTTCGGTCTTTGATGAACATGGCCATCTGCAATGACCCGCCCTATGCCATTGCCAAACTGAAGTGGATGCGCGGGCAGGGTATCTGGCCCAACGGACTGCGATATCTGTGGACCGATGCATTTGGTCTGGTTCTTCTCGTTTCGCTGTACGTCGAGTCGGGCGAGCGTCGGTACCTCGACCAGGCGGAATCCGTGGTCGCCGATGTAATTCGGGTGCTCGGACGTCCGCGCGGCATCCGCATCGGCGAGGCGCCGGATCGTGACGGCCAATATTTCCATTACCTTGCCATGTGGCTCTATGCATTGAGCGTCCTCGGCCGGCATATTCCCGATTACCGGCGAATGGGGGTCGAGTTGGTGGGGCAAATTCATGAGGCGTTCGTCGTGCCCGATCGCGGTGTCATCTGGAAGATGAACGAGGATTTGAGCGGGCCGTACCCCGGATACGGTTTCGGGGCGCTCGATGCCTTCGATGGCTATGTTTCATACCGTCTGCTCGATGAGACCGCTCTCGCCGATCAAATTGCCGATATGCATCGGCTCATCGAGCGATCCGCCCCCGAGTTGACCATTACGCAAGATCTCGGGCTCGGCATGATGTTGTGGATGACTCAATTCTTTCCGACTGAGGACTGGGCAAGGGTGCAAAAGGCGCGTGGTCTACAGGTGCTGGATCATATGTGGGTCGAGGGCAGTTATTTTTGCCGCGGGCCCGAGACACGCGCCATGAGATTTGCCTTCACCAACTATGGGGTTTCGGTGGGCTTGCAGGCTGTAGATGCCATGCCAGAGAGAATACGGAGTCTCAACGCGTATTTCGAGACTTACCGCTCCGGGGACGAATACGATCGCGAGGCAATTACGCACGTGATGGCATGCAGTTCGCACTTTCCCGGCTGTCTGATCAGGGGATTCGGCCAATGAAGTTCTGGATAACTCGGACAGAGCATTCTCTCCGATTGGGCGAAACTTCGAATGAAGGAGCGCGCATTGCAACGACTGAACTTTGGCAGGCTGGTGCGATATCTGCATGACGCGGCGCCAGATGTTGACGACTTGGTCAAGTCGACCGCTAACATCAGTGGACTTTCTGAATTCTTGGCCTTCATGTAAGCGGCAGAGGTCGCCAGCCCCGCTGCCGCGCTAGGAGTTCGCCGAGTCTTTACTCGAATGCGGAAGGCTCCCGGCTATGATTTGAACCATGATCCGTGTGAGCTCTTGCGGATCAACTGTCTGGATCAACCGCCCAAGTCGACTGGCCTGCAAATCAAGGGGAGGGCGACGATGATCCCACGGCCGGGGGCAAGCACCCGACCGTGGGAATCGACTCAGTGCAATTTACTGACCGCCAGGTCCGCCGGCAGCCGGAGGTCCGCCAGCGCCTCCGCGTGGAGGCCCGCCGGCACCGCCGGGACCACCCATGCCGCCGCCGCTGCTGCCGTCCCAATGTTCGGCCAGCTTGCCGTCCTCGACGCGGAACATGTTGAAGATCGTCATGGTAGCAGGCGGCTGACCGTTAATGCCGGGCATGGTGCGCTGGTTAATCCGAACGACCGTATTGCCTACGGCGCCGATGAACACGACCTTGCTGGCCCCTCCAGGAGGTCCTCCGGCTCCGCCCGGTGCTCCAGCGCTCCCCGGAGGCGCTCCGCCCGGAGGAAAACCACCCGCTCCATTCGGCGCCGCGCCACCGCCGGGAGGCCCGCCTGGTCGCCCTGTAAACATCTTGGCCAAGCCCTCGCGTCCCTGCTCTTGCCCGGCCATATGCTGAATGTAGTCTTCCTTGATGTACTTCTCGAGGATGGGGCGTATAGGCATCTTGCTCTCACCGCCGGCGGCATCGCGCGCATCCAATGCCGCATAGAAATCGGCGACGACCTTGGTGTCGGTCTTCTCCTCCGCCGTATACGTGGCAGCTTGCGCAACCATGAAGGGCGCTGCTACGCCGAACAGACCGATCGCTGCAGCGGAAACGAATTTCAATTGGTTCATATAGATGGATCCTCCTGGCATTGTGGAAATTGAGAGGCGCTATTGAATGCGGTACACGAAAGCGCCGCAGATCGAAAAACAGACATCTTGACCTTGGTTACGAATATTAGAACTTCGCCATCACTGTGAATCAAAGCAGCGGATGAAGCCGTCCTGCCGGTTCCCCTGAGAATCCGGGCACGGTGTGATCGACAAAGGAGTCAATCGTGTCAGCAAAATCGAACCTGACCTGATTGCGAGTCGCACGTCGCGGCCGCATCAGCGTCCCCCCTAGCGGGACTGCGCGGGCGCGCCGCACGTCACCGCCCGCGCAGTCCGATCGTCTTCGTGTGATCAGTCCTTCGGCTCAGGAACGAGATTGGGGGTCAGGCCGCCATTCGCCCCGGTCTGCAGCTCGCAGTTGTATTCCGCAAAGAAGGTCAAGTCAGGATGCCAGGCATAGTCACGTGCCCACGACCACGGACTCGTGTAGTAGGTCGGATCGTCCAGCGTGAAGATGTCCTCCAGATACCAGCGATCGCCTGCCTTCACTTTGCGGATGCGCTGTGTGAGCTTGGCGTTCTTGGAGGCCGGCGTGCCATCGACATCGAGCCACAGGTCGTCCTTGAAACCTTTGGTCTCGACCACGAGCGTGTCGCCGTCCCAGTGACCGAGCGAAGTACCCATATAGGCAGCCGCGCCCGCTGGTGCCTTGGACGGATCCATCAAGATCTGAATGTAGCCGTGATACTCCTCGAACAGGATGTCGAACCTGTCCTTCGACTGGAAGACACGCCAGGGCATGTTCAGATCCATCTGCCAGGGCTGCCCCATGGGTATGCACTTGCCCGAGGCGTTGATGAAAGGCGTGTCGTTCTTCAAGGACATAACGCGCCGATTGATTACCTTTCTCCCGGCTTCGTTGTAGGGCAACTTATGGCCGAACATGTCTCTGGTGTTCTGGAACACCAGCTCCGAGTCGTGGCGCCAGCCGCCGTCAAAATTGCGCGGATCCGGTGAAGGCTCCGGCGAGCCGGGGGGGAGCCGCCGGCTCATCATCGGGTTATTACCGCCGCCGGGCGGTCCACCGCCGGCACCCCCAGGGCCGCCCGGGCCGGCTTGCCCGCCAGGCGCTCCACCAGCAGGTCCGCTATTCAGCGCGGACTGCGCCAACACCGCAGTGCAGGCCAGCAGCGCAATTGCCGAGAGCGCTGCGCCTATCGATATCTTTCTCGTTTGCATATTGAAACTCGTACGGTTTTTCCTGTGGCGATGGGGCCATGCAGCTATAGCGCCGGCTTCCCAGCCTCGTGCCGGTCGAGACACACATCCTCCCGGAAGGGCTCATCCGCCTGGCGCTTGTAGACCACCACGGTCTGCCACGGCTTCGTGAAGTATTCCGGATCCTCGAAGGTCATCCGATCCTCGAGCGTATTGCTATCTGGCTGCCGAATGCGCTCGGTCACCTTGAGCATCATGCCGTGCGGCACCAGGTCATCCAAGAGCGTGATGGCCTCCGGATAGCCCTTGGATTCTGCCACCAGCGTGTCGGCTTCCCAGTGAGCCGTCGCCCCAGGAATGGCCCGGCCCGTCAGCTCGGTATCGCCGCCCAATGGAGCCGGTTCACCGGAAGGAGCACCTGCGCCGGGACCGCCAGCGCCCGGCCCGGCGCCGCCGGGAGCACCTGGACCGCCACCACCAAAAACTCCCCGCTGCTGCTGCGGCGGGCCGTCCCCCGTATTGATCTGGCGGAACGTGCGATTCCATTCGAACTGGATCATGATCAGTCCAGGGCGCTGCCAGATGCGGAAGCGGTCCGGCGTGAGCATCAGCCGCGTCAGACCGGGCGAGGAGCAGCGCTCCATTGCATAGTCGTACGCATCGTACTCGTGCTTGGCCTGATGACGCTTGTTCGCCTGGTAGGTCTTCTTCCCCTCGGCCGTGAAGGGAATCGATCCACCCTCAGGCTTGAACGAGGTCTGGGTTGCGGCCAGCTTCCATGTCCCCTCGAAATTGGCTCCGTCGGCCGCGACCGACTGCAGCGGCAGCAACGCTGTACCGGCCGCTACGCACAGCGCCGCGGTAAAAACCTGCGAGCGCCATGCGCCCCCCATAGTGTTCATCCTGTAGGTTCCTTCCAAAAAACTACTGTAGCTCCGCCGTGCCCGCTTGCTGCTCGGCCAGGCCGCCGCCCGGAGGAGCACCAGCTCCCGCAGGACTACCGGCCTGCGAGCCGCGCGGACCAAATTCCGCATCTTTAAATACGCGCCCGTCCGGCAGCTTGATGGTTGCCAGCGTCCCGCCCAGCACACCGCTCTTGGCCGGGTGCCAGGTAATCTCCACCTTGGTGCCGACCTTGAAGTCGTGGAGCGTGAAACCCTGCCTCACCAGCATCGCTGGCGTGGTGCTGGCAACGTTGATCTCCTGCGGCTTGCCGTCTTTGTCCTTGGTAACGAATACCGCCGCCGAATGCGGCGCGCCCCAGCGAAACTCCTTGATCGTCGCCTCCGCCGCCAGCGTCTTGGACATGTCATAACCGAGACCGGAGTGATGCGCCGAGGCCGGCGCGGCGATCGCCAGGGCCACAGCCGCTGACACTCCAGCACTTAGCATTAAGCTCTTTATCGCATGCTTCTTCATGTTCAATTCCTAATCAAAACTCATCGTTATCGTATATAGGGAAAGCCTACGGACCATCCGCGTATTAAAGGTTAAGGTCTCTATAGCAATATCAAGAATCTTGGAGAAAGATGGAGAGCGAGTATTTTGTAGTGGCAAACAGTTGATCGTTTCGAGGAACGGGATTATGCCGCAACCACGAGAATATCGCGGGGCTTCAGCCCGCGCAGACTCTTTCGAGCCTGAGCCCGCATCCTGATCGCGCCCCGCTAGCAATTAAATCAATGGTTTAGATGCCAGGCGGACAGGGGGCTTTCTAGTTTCGGCGAGCGTATAAGGGCCAGGTAAGGCCCGGGTCGACTTCCCTTGCTAAACGGGGGGCAATCAAAGGACACCATCGCAAAAGCAGCCGGCGACGCTGGCGTTGCTGCTCGGGTTGATGCTGAGTTCGCTAGCAAACGCGGACACCATCGATTATGACGCCATTAGCGGCAACTTCTTATCTCCGAAAGGCTGTAGTGGAAATCGGTGGGATACAATCCGCGCCCCCGCTACCACTCAGCGGGCGCCCAAAACTGGCTGCCGGATAACCGATTGAAAGCGGTAACGCTCCCAGTATCACTTTGCTCCAACCGCTGACATTCAGCCGCTAAGTATTTTCCGCGTACGCCCGTCGCTAATCCGCCATTGTGCCGTCGCGCTGCAGGCGGATACTGACTCTGTAGTTTTACATTACGAGAGGGTGGCAGCCATGCGAAGGATTGTAGTCGGACTTGCGATGGGAGTCGTCGCGTCAACACTGACGGGCAATAATGCCATCGCTCAAAATATTGAAGAGGTCACGGTCGTTGGAGCACGGAGCATGCCAATGGAGCGAGTGGTCGGTGGTGTTCCGGGCGGCGTTACCGTAAAGGAAATATCGATCAGTTATGGCATCAGCTACAAGGGCCTCGACTTGGCCTCCAGTGCTGGTGTCGCCGAGCTAAAGAAACGGGTGAAGGATGCAGCTGTCGCCGCCTGTAAGGAAATCGGTCAGCAACGGGCCGTTGCTTCCTTTACTCCGAGCGAAGCCGACTGCGCCAAAATCGCAGCGGATAAAGCTCTAGCGAAGGTCGACGATCTTGTGGCGGCCGCAGGAAAGAGGACGGGTTAAGTAAACAATTGCGGAGGCTCCGCAGCTCGGTGAGCGCTCCTACAGACCTCAGTTTAGGGTGGGGGTCTGTACGAGCTTGCTGTTGATCGCTGTTCGCGAGGATATCCGGTCAGCGCTAAACGACGGCAGGCTGAATTTACGGCTACCGGTTCGCCATACATCGTGCCCGCGCTATCAGCTGCGAAGCAGCTGAGACTTTTGAGAGCCTATTCTGGGGTTCTTTGAGGCCTATTAACTTATCTGTCGAAACTCCAGCGCCCCATCCTACACGAGTTTCTGGTGCTAGCTTGCTGGCCCCACGCCATGGGCTGGTGCAAAGCCGCCGTCGTGCAGTTTCCAATGATATCCTCCAGAGCCAGTCCATAAAATGACGCTTGTATTGCCGCACCAAGCGCGATACGTAAGGCGATAATTCACCGGGCAGCGAGTTGCACCTGGCGGATTATCTCAATCGGCCTTTCCGTCAGTCAGAACGGGCAGTTGAGCGCGCTTCCACGCTTCCACGCCTCCCTCGAGGACATAAGCCTGGACCTCCGCCATAAAGCCCAAAAGGTCGTGGACCGCCGGATGCAAGACTTGCTGGCGTTCCTGTCTGAACGCAAGGTGCCCGGGGACGATATTGAAGCCTATGACATCCAGAAGGAAATGGTCGCCAACGACAGCAGCGACCTAGGGCGTGTCACGATTCGCGGTTACAACATCTCGCGCACCGTTAACTTCAAATTGCGCGTGGTTAGGCTCTGGCCGGAGGTTGGCGCGATGCTACTTGGGACAGAAAACATGGATGACCGTCGCGTCAATTTCGACAGAACGGACCGAAACGCTTTAGCCGCAGACTTGATTGTCAAGGCGGCGGCTGATGCCAAGAGCAAGGCCAGTGGGTTGGCGCAGTCTTTTGGGAGGCTGCTCGGCGCGCCAGTCGCGATTTCGCAGGATTCGTTCGGGATCATTGACTATCGTTTCGGATTCGGTGGTGGCGGGGGCGTAGTGGCGGCGCCGCTCAATGTGAGCGCCCCGGTAGCAGCGCCAAAGAGCGCCATGCTCTTACCAGCAACAATTCCCGTATACGCACGGGTCAATGCGATATTTAAACTCGAATAGCGCTGCACGGAGATCGCCAGCTGAACGCAGCCGATTGCAAACGGGCTGAGTTTCGGAGGCTGACGGCAACCGCCTAGGCCTGAGACGGCCAGTAACTCAATCCGCTCAACCGCAATTTTGGGTCGACTGCTGGCCGTCGCTGGCCTTCGCAAACTACCTATTGGCGGCCGCCAGTCGCCGGGTGAACCTTGGCGCTAGCTACAAGGGCATGCCAAATCAAGAGGCCAGATGAGCGCCGCGACCGTTGCATTTGACAGTGATCTGATGCGCCGCTACGACCGCGAGGGTCCCCGCTACACCTCGTATCCGACCGCGGCGCAATTCACGGAGTCCATAAGCGCGAGCGAGTACGAGCGCGAAGCGCAGCATACCCGTGGCGCCGGCGGGCAGCAGGCCGTATCGCTGTATGTGCACATCCCGTTTTGCTTCGCTCCGTGCTTTTACTGCGCATGTAACAAGATCGTCACCAGCCGCATGGATCTGGCCGATGCCTATGTGGACAACCTCGCCCGCGAGATCTCGCTGCGCGCCGCCTGTTTCGGCGGCAACCTGGCTATTGAGCAGTTGCACTTCGGTGGCGGAACACCGACGTTCTTGCCACCGCGCCGTTTAGTCGAAATAGTGGATCGCATTGATCGGGATTTCGCACTGACCAGCGCCGAATCGCGTGACTATTCCATCGAGATCGATCCGCGCGGTGCCAACCGGACGCTGCTGCGGCTGTTGGGCGGGCTCGGTTTCAATCGCTTGAGTTTCGGAGTTCAGGATTTCGATGGGGCGGTGCAGCGCGCAGTGAACCGCGTGCAACCGGCCGAGATTGTGGAGAGTGTCTATGCAACAGCGCGCGAGCTCGGCTTTCGCTCGATCAATTTCGATCTGATCTATGGCTTGCCCCTGCAGACGGTTGCGAGCTTCAGTGCGACGCTCGCGCGCGTGGTGGCGATGCGCCCGGATCGCATCGCGGTCTACGGTTACGCGCATTTGCCGCAGCGCTTCAAGGCCCAGCGGCAGATCCACACCGAGGATCTGCCGAACGCCGGCGCACGGCTCGGGCTGCTCGAGACTGCCATTGACGCCCTGGGCGCGGCCGGCTACGTATACATCGGCATGGATCATTTTGCATTACCGAGCGACCCGCTGGCGCAGGCGCTTGAGGCGCGTACTCTGCATCGTACTTTCCAGGGCTACACGACCCACGCGGATCTGGATCTGATCAATCTTGGCGTAAGCGCCATCGGCAAAGTGGGAAATTTGTTTGTGCAAAACCACAAGAAGCTTGGCGACTATGAACAGTCGCTCGCAGGGGATTCCCTGCCTGTGCAACGGGGAGTGCGCATGAGCCAGGATGACCGCATTCGCCAGCAGGTTATTCAGGGCATCATGTGCCACGGGAACGTGGATCAAGCGGCGATAGAGCGCGCATTTGGCATTAACTTCGAGGAATATTTTCCGGCCGAGCTGAAGCGACTGCAGCAACTGCAGGCTGATGGGCTCGTGCAGCTCGCGCCCGGCTCCATAGACCTCACACCCAAGGGTCGGCTGCTGATGCGCAACGTCGCGATGACCTTTGACGCCTACGCCGTTAGTGCCACGCCACCGAGCGCCTCGCGTTTGATCTGAGTGCGGGCAAGACCATTATGTGCAGGGGACTTCTAGGCGTCCCTGATCTTATTTAACCCATCGCCTCTGTACATGCCAATGTCCCAGGTTCATCGCTGGCGCGGTTAGTCAGCGCGCAGATCAGCGCGGCTTTGCCGTTCCGCAACGACGGCGGTAGGCTTGGCGCGCCCGGCTACACTCGGCCTTGATTGCCCTGACCGGTACCGGTCGGTAACTCTATCGGAGTCACAGATGAGACGCGGCCAATATGTTTTGGGCGTGGTATGGCTTTTGGCCTGGCTGTCCTTAGGGCTCGGTGGCGCCTTGGCTCAGGATTCCCCCCAGGCACCGGCGGGCGGGACAGTTAAGCCGGCTACCGCAAAGGTTACGCTCAAGACCTCCTTCGGCGATATCGTGCTGGCGCTCGAGACGGAGCGGGCACCGCTCACGTCCGCCAATTTTCTGCGCTATGTAGACCAGAAGCGCCTCGATGGCGGCGAGTTTTACCGCGCTGTGCCCGTGGGGGAAGATGGCAAGTACGGCCTGATCCAGGGTGGGCTGCACGGCAATCTCAAGCGGGTCCTGAAGCCGATCGCACATGAGCCGACCAGCATCACTGGCTTAACTCATGATGACGGCGCGATCTCGATGGCGCGGCGCGAACCGGGTACGGCAACTGCCGAGTTTTTCATCATTGTGGGAGGCTTAAGCTCGCTGGATGCCCAGCCGAACGGGGGCGATCCGGGTTACGCGGTCTTTGGCCACGTGGTCGAGGGCATGGACGTGGTACGTGCAATCTTAGGCCAACCGACCTCCGCAACGGCTGGCGAGGGGGATATGAAGGGCCAGATGCTTGCAACGCCGGTGAAGATTCAGAGTGCCAAGCGTACTGACTAGCGCGCGGGTCTTGTGACCGAGCCTGTTCGTGATTGTGGAGATCGAGTCCGCTGTGCTCGAGCCCCGTGACCGGTGCAATCTCCACCTGGTGATAATGACGGTTGGGCCACCCCGCGGCATTCAGAAGAGACTCGCGCCGATGTTGATCAGCAGCGCAAGCACGACCGTATTGAATAGGTAGGCGAGAATGCAATGCACGGAGCCCACGCGGCGCATCGGCTTTGAGGAAAAGGCCACATCGGCGGTCTGCCCCGAGGTGCCAATGATGGCGGCGAAATAAAAGAAATCGCCGTAATTGGGATGCTCCTCATCAGGGAATCGCAGGCCGGGAGGGCGTCGATGGCCGATCGCTGCGTAGTAGTCATGGGCGTAGTGAAGCGCGAACATGACCTGAATAAAGGCCCAGGAGGACAGTACCGTGGCACCTGCAAGCGCTACGTGCACGCCTTTGATCAGGCCATGCATCTGCTTGACCACCGCGAGTTCGCCGGCTATCGCCGCCAGGCTCGCGATTGCCGTAAGGCACACCAATGCGAGGATTACCGACTGCCCCTCATCCTGAAGCTGGGCCCTATGGCGCATCTGATCATCCGAGGAGCGGAACATCATCACAGCGGCCAGCAGTAGGTACAGCACGGTGCCAGCATTCCACGCAATCAGGCAGCGGGTGACTACATGGTCCGACACGCTGGCCGGCAGCAGCACACCTACGGCGATGCCAACGCTGGCTGCGGTAACCAGCCGCGGCCGGGTGCGGATGTGGCGAACAAAGCGATTCGAGCGCCGTTTCATAGTCGGAATTCCGGATGAATTGCCCCGCCAGTGTAAGTTTTCGTGATGTGGCTGTCGAAGGGGCGCCGGCCGCTGTTCAATCCGGAGCACTTCGAGGCTGACATTGCGCACCGCGCGGCTACAATAGCGCCTACCGAGCGCGATTGACTGTAGTCCACGGGGGGATGGCTGTGATCCAAGAACTAACCGCGGCGCAGGCCAGGAAGCAGGGGATTGCATCAGTTGCCCGACAGTCTGGGCGCGGCCTGGCGCTGGCGCTCCTCACGCTTGCCGCTCTTCAGAGTTCCGCCGCGGTGGCCGCCGTTCAGGTGAGTGCAGATACCGGCATTCCGTGGAACCTCACGCCCGAACAAATCAGCGCAAGCTGCCAGAGCGCACTCGCGAGCGCGCGCGCTGCAATTCACGATATTGACGGGCATGCCGATAGCGTCTCGAGCTTTGATGCGGGCTTGGGTGCGATTGAACTCGTAAATGCTGATCTGGCCGAGGTGCTGATTGCCCCCACCGGCCTCGTGCAACTATCACCGGACAAGGCGGTTCGGGACGCCTCACAGCATTGCCAGGACGATGCGACCGCTTTTGCGGTCGAACTGTCCGCTGACCCGGCCGTATTGAGAATCGCCGAAGGCGCTGCTGCCTTCGCGCAAACGGACGAGCAGAGGCAGTTGGCCAAGATTTACACGGAGGCGGGGCGCCGGACAGGGGCCGGATTAGCGCCCGCGCCCCATGCCAAGGTGACCCGACTATTTGATGCGCTCAACAAGATCCTGGTCGCCTATAACCGTGGCCTATCCGAGGACCAGTCCCAGATCCCGGTCAGCGCTCGGGAGTTGGACTCGCTGCCACCGGCGCTGGCGGGTTCGGTGAAGAGGCTGCCCGAGGGACTGCGCATGCCCGTCAATGAAGGCACCTTCGGTCCATTCATGAGCCACGAGAGTTCCCGGGAAGCTCGCAAACGCTTCCTGTATGCGTATCAGCGGCGTGGGGGCGCCCGCAACGTGGCTTTGCTCGCCCAGGCGGTGAGGTTGCGCGCGCAGCTGGCAACCCTATTGGGCTATCCGAGCTGGGCGGCCTATCAACTCGATGTGAAAATGGCCAAGACGGTTGAAAAGGCGCTCTCGCTGGTGCTGGAGATCAATCGGCGCACGCTGCCCAAGGCCCGTGCGGAGCTGGCAGAGCTTGCGAAACTCAAGCGCGCGGCGGGCGACAAGACGCCGCTGGCGAGTTGGGACTATGCTTTTTATGAAGATCAGCTGGTGAAGGCGCGCTACGCGCTCGATCCCGAGGCGGTACGCGCCTATCTGCCGATCGACACCGCGGTACCGGCGGTGCTGGGGATTTACCAGCGACTGCTCGGAGTGCGCTTCGAGCAGCTGACCCCCGCGGTCGCCTGGGCCCAGGACGTGAGCCAATACGCCATCTACGACGCTGCCAGCGGTGAGCCGCTGGGCTATTTCTACCTCGACCTGCTGCCACGAGAGGGCAAGACCTCGCACACCTCTTCGTGGCCGCTCCGAAATGGCCGCTTACTCGCCGATGCCACCTACCGCCTGCCAGTAGCCGCCATGATGTGCAATTGGCCGCGACCGCAACCGGGCAAGCCCTCGCTGCTCAGTCATGAGGAGGCCATCGAATTCTTCCACGAATTTGGGCATGTCATGCATGGGACCCTGTCCCATACCCGCTATGCCACGCTCTACGGTATGCAGGTGCGCTGGGACTTTGTCGAGGCACCTTCGCAGATGCTGGAAAACTGGATGTGGCAACCTGCGGTGCTCAAGCAGGTTTCCAGCAAAGTGGGGAGCGGCGAGCCGTTGCCGGATGACATGATTGCCAAAATGGTGGCGGCTAAGCATGCCGGAGACGGCGTATCGTATGCGAAGCAAACCTTCTATGCGTTTTATGATATTCAAATGCACCGGCTCAAGGGCCCAGTGGATCCTGATGCGCTGTTTTTTGAGCTCGCATCAAGCCATTACGTATTTCCGCCATTGCGAGGTACCTATCCGGCCGGCGCGCTGTGGCACGAGGCCAACGGGTACGATGCCGGCTATTACGGCTACCTGTGGGCACTCGTCTATGCACAGGACATGTTCAGCGTATTCCAGAAAGAAGGAATCGATAATCCGGCCGTGGGATTGCGTTATCGCACCCAGATTCTGGTTCCCGGCGCATCGGTAGAGCCGGATGTGCTGTTGAGAAATTTTCTCGGGCGGGATGTCAGCCTCGAGCCTTTCTACGAGCTGATCGGTCTGAGTAGACACTAGGGGCTGCGGCAACCGGGAAACCGAGACCGCACCCGCTCGCGCGCTGCTATAGCGCGGGAGGTGTCAGCGGCACTTCGAGGTAGCAGCCGAACTCGCTGATAAAATTCACGGCGACGCAGGCGTGGACGCGACCCTGTTTGTCATTGAATTCTGCCTGCGCACTCACCGGGTACACTGGTTGGTGCCAGACCGATGGATCGATATGTATTCCGCACGTGCCGTCACAATAAAATGCGATGAAATCCTCGGGTCTGATGTCATCGCCGGGCTTGGCAAGCAAGGCCACGAAGGGGGTAGCGGCTTTGGGCGAAAACACCTGACCTCCATCAGGGTGATAATTCGCCTCGTGGGTGTAGATGCGAGAGGTGTCGCTCGCCTCGCGCTGCGCAGAAGCCCTTGCCGGATCCGCGAACCAACCGGTGATGTAGCTGCGCCCGACTGCGTTATTGAGCGCATGTTGAATCTCGCCGCGCCGCTCCATCACGAAGCTGTCCTCAACGATGCCACCCTCATTGCCGGTTCCGGACACGATCGGCCGCCAGCCAGGCTGCGGCCAGGTCACTACAGTCACTGGCGCGGCCGCAAATTCGGCAACCAGGTGCCCGTAACCGCGCAGGCTGTCATTGGTAGCCCGTCGCTGAGGCACGCGAAGCGCACGCGCTTCGCCTCGATCCACCGAGGGCATTGCCGCGAGATCCAGTGCTGAAAAGTTCGATAAGATGAGCGTTCTCTCATGCGCGCGCCCGGAGAGGCAAGTCCGACAGCGCTTGGCCTCAGTATACTAAAGCTGTTAAGGCTTGCGCCTGGCCTGCGGCGCACTGCGCCGAGTGAGGGACGGGGTACCTGGCAATGTACGCCTGCCGAGCAGGATCAACGGCAGCGTAGGCAGCGCGATAGTGCCGCACGTTGCCGGGAAGCTGGGAGGGATCAAATGCCCAAGTGCAGCCGCCGGGAGCCTACCGATGCGTGATGTTGCCTCGCCCAGACTGTGGAGCTTCTCGGGCCAGGAGTGGCTGTTCCTGCTGGCCGTCATTAGCGGCTGGGGTGTGCTCGCAGTAGCGCTCGGCAAGGATGTCGGTTGGGATTTTCTCAACTATCACTGGTATGTCGCCTACGCGCTGCTGCACGGACGCCTGGGCTTCGATGTCGCGGTTGCCCATCACGCGACGTATTTCAATCCGCTGATTCACGTACCGTTCTATCTGCTGGCCACGTTGGCGAGTTCGTGGATCGCCCTTTTTTACCTGGGCGCACTGCAAGGCCTCAATATCATTCCACTGTACTGGATGAGTCGCAGCGCGCTCAGCCCGGGCGCCGCGCGCTGGAACGCGGTTGCATTGGCGCTGATCGGCATGGCCGGCAGCACGGCAGTATCGATGATCCGCAAGACCTCCTACGATCAGAGCCTGCTCAGCGCGTTGGTGCTGTCGGGCCTGGCGCTGCTGATCGTGGGCCGCACGATCCTCCAGACGCAATCGCGTGCCGCCATGGGACTGGCGGCGTTGAGCGGCTTGCTGGTGGGCGTCGCGGTCGGCCTGAAACCGGCCGAGGGGCCGTATGCCGTGGGCATCGCGCTCGCACTCCTGATGCCGGCCGGAACTTCGGGCACGCGCGTGGCCCGCCTTGCGGCTGGGGCAGCCGGAGGGCTGCTTGGCATTCTGCTGACTGGCGCCCCCTGGTCCGTGATGCTGGCGCGTTACAGCGGCAATCCGCTGTTTCCGTTCTTCAATGGGCTCATGCACTCGACGCTCATTGGCGGCGGCTCATTCCTTGATTTGCGCTTCATCCCTCACGGCTGGTGGGCGGTCTTAAGCTTTCCGCTGCGATTTGCCATTCATTATGCGGTGGCCGACGATGTGGCGTTCCGGGATCTGCGGATCCCGTTCCTGTATGTGCTGATTCCGCTCGCCTGCATACTGTGGTTTAGCGGTCGGCGGCCGCGCGCGCCGCTCGTTTCGCCGCAAGTGGCCTGGATCCTGTTTGCATTCTGCGCTGCCAGCTACGCCGCGTGGCTGCGCGAACTCGCGGTGTATCGCTATATCGTGGCGCTTGAAATGCTCGCGCCGCTGGTCATCGCAGCGGCCGCTGGGTTACTGCCGCTTTCAGTCCGCGTGCGCATCGCGATCACCGCGCTGCTGCTTGCGGTCTCGGCGGTGCTCGGGCGCTACGCGCCGGGCCCCTATGCGCCACTGGGCGACCCTTACGTGCAGCTCAGTGCGCTGTCCATCCCACACCCCGAGCATTCGATGATCCTGATGACAGGATACGAGCCGATGGCTTACATCATTCCCTCGCTCCCCGCGCCGATCCCGGTGCTGCGCATTCAGGGCTGGCTGGCCGGCCCCGGTGACGGCTCGGGGCTCAGTGCTGGCATGCGCGAGCGCGTAGCCCGGCACACGGGAGACCTGTTCCTGCTCGCCTCGCCACTGGAGCGCGCGGATGCGGTCCGGGCCACCGCTCAATTGCAGCTGCGTATTGTGGCCTCCCGATGCCAGCAGCTGACGACCAACCTGGGAGGACCGTATGACTTTTGCCCGCTGGTGGCCATTGAGCCGCCCCCTGCAGAGGCAGCGCCGGTCGCTTTACGGCCGGTCGGTGGTGATTTGCCAGCGGTTATCGAGCCGTCGCGATAGATCGATCGGATCACCCACGCGCACATCACCGCGCGCCACCTGATAGGCCCAGATTTCGAAGTAGCTGAGCGTGGCGCCGCCATAGATGGTCGAGAATGCGCCATCTACAGCATCCAGTCCGTTCGCCACTTTGATCCGGCCAATGCGTGGCACATGAAAGCGCGCGTCAGTCGTGTACCAATGATCTCCGAGGTAGACCTCGCCATAGGCATGGAAGTCCATGTGGCCCTGGGGATCGGGAAAGCCAACGTCCGGCAAATGCCCGGTGACATAGCGCGCGGGCAGATTAAAGGTACGGTTCAGCGCAACCGCCAGATGCGCGAAGTCGCGGCAGACGCCGTAGCCGCGCTGCAGGACGTCCCAGGCCGACAACTCGGGGCTGCCCGACATGTATTTGTATTCAATATTGCGATGCAGCCAAGCACTGATCGCCTGGACGCGAGGCAGCCCGTGCTCAATTTGGCCGAATTGTTGCCAGGCAAAGTTAGTCAGGCGGTCCGAATCGCAGTAGCGACTCGGCAGCGTATAGCGCAGCAGGGCGCTTGGCAGCGTGCCGACCGCCGCGGGCGCGGCGTTGTCGAATCCGGCGTTGTCGGGCAACGAAGAGACCGCCACCAGCGCATCATGATGCAATACGTGGGTGCCGCGGTGCAGATCCAGCCGATAGACGCGGTTACCATGCCCATCCGGATACTGCTCGACCGGCTGATCGGTGCCGAGATTCAGTGCTTCGGAAAGGACCTGATGTGCGGCGTTGCGATGGGGTTGCGCGTTCAGCAGGAGCGTGGCGGTGCCCGTGACCTCGTAGGCCAGGTGGAACCCCACGCGCACGGTCAGATCGAGCCGCGGTAAAGCCAACTCAGGCATTGGCAGTGTTTCCCAGCACAGCGCGCAGGAGCCGGCGCCGGCTGAGTATAAGTCCGGCACACGAGCTCGGGTATGCCAATGTCAGTGCAGCTGCAGGAACTGCAATTGCGGGTGAACCGCCTGCGGTGCCTGGGGGCGCAGCAGGCGCGGCCGCCGAAGCCGCGGTGCTCGGAGCGGTTCGCAGGGGCGGTGGACCGGATGTGTGGGCAACTCATCCGCCCCGCTGCAACGGCCTACAGCGGCAGGCCCTCGAATGTCTCGTAGGTGGATTTGAGCCAGGTCTTGACGCGCTGTCGCTCCAGTATTCCCAGGCTATCGGGATCAGTGCGATTGTTGATCGCGGCCCAGAAGCTGGCATTCTGCCGATCAATCTTGCGCATGCTCGCTTCATGCAACGCGCCCAGCGTAATGACGCGGGCGCCGCGGGCACGCGCCTGCTTGAGGGCCTCAGACTCATCCAGCAGTGAGAATTCTGAACCGCGTCCGAGATTTCTCACGATGATGTAGTTGGCCTCAGTGCCATAGGTTTTTATCAGCTTCTCAAGCAGATCCACGGAATCCTTGCCCGCGTCCGCCAGGTGCCAGAAATTCACAGCGACATGCATCTCGGCGAGTAACGGCAGCAGATCCGATTCTTTGACCCAGCGTGAGAGCGGTGCCGCGGTCTGCGCGGCCAGATCCACAATCACGCTTTTATACCTGCCCTCGACCGGCGGCTCCTCGAAGCTGGCCACGATCTGATCCAGACCCTCGAAGCTATCGACGACTACGGGTGAAGCAAAATCGGCGTAGAAGCGCGCAAAGGAGGAGTGCGAGCGGTCGGTATCGTAGGCCGTGAAGGGCTGGCCTTTGTCGATGAAATACTGGGCCAGCACGCGCGCCGCCACTGACTTGCCGACGCCGCCTTTTTCCCCGCCAATGAAATTCAGTGAACTCACATCATTACCTCATCGTCGGTGGAGGTGCGGCTTGCGAATCAAAGACGCGGAAAGATTCCTGCCGCTGCGCTCATGGTAGCGGAAATCGTCCGAGGTGGTGGCACCCTCGGTTGCTCAGCGGTCGATGCCAGGCGGTCGCAGAAGGCCGGGCAGATCTTGCGGCGTAGCAGCGCTGCCTGTCAGATCAGCCCGGAAGCAGCATGCACACAGCCGCGATACCCATCAGCGCCGTGGCCAGCCAGCCGAGCACGCGCATCGTGCGACCGACGATGAACGGACCCATGACCGAGCGCTTGCTGGCCAGGACAATCACGACCGCCATCAGCGGAACGGCCACGATCCCGTTGATGATCGCACTCCAGAACAAGGCCTTCATCGGGCTTATTGGCGAGTACTGGATCAGCAGCGCCAGCAACACGCTGATGGCAATGATGCCGTAAAAGCCGCGCGCCTCGGCCACTTTGCGCTCCAGGCCCCAGCGCCAGCCCAGCGCCTCCGAGAGCGCATAGGCACCGGACCCTGCCAGCACCGGAACCCCGATGAGTCCAACGCCCAGTATGCCCAGAGCAAACAGCTCGAACGCGAAGTGCCCGGCGAGCGGTCGCAACGCGCTGGCCGCCTGGGCCGCAGTTTCAATGTCAGTGATGCCGGCGCGATGCAAGGTCAGTGCGGTGGCCAGAATGATGAAGAAGGCGGCAAGATCCGAGTAGAACATGCCGCTCCAGGTGTCCCAGCGGATGCGGCGCAGTTCCGGTGCGGCCACCGCCGTGGCGGCCGGGGCCAGGAGCGGCGGACTGCGGCTCTTGTCCATATCCTCGACCTCTTCGGAGGCTTGCCAGAAGAACAGGTATGGGCTGATCGTGGTGCCGAATACGCCGATGATGACCGCGGCCGATTTTGCATCGAGCTTGAAATGGGGCCAGAAGGTACGTGCTGCCACGTCACTCCAGGGCACATCGACCGTGAACAGGACCGCGGCGTAGGCCAGCAGCGACAAGGTCAGCCACTTGAGGTACACAACGTAGCGGTGATAGGGGATGAACAGCTGCAGCAGCAGCGTTACCACGACAAAGAATGCGGTCATCAGGTGCCGGTCGATCCCCGTCACCAGTTCGGCCGACTCGCCCATAGCGGCGACGTCGGCGGCGATGTTGAGCGTATTAGCGATCAGCAGCAGCAGCACGACCGCACCGAGCACTGCGGGGTGAAATGCGGCCTTAATGTTGGCGGCCAGCCCCTGACCGGTGACCCGCCCTATGCGCGCGCACATCGCCTGAATGGCCGCCATCAGCGGGTAGGCCACCGGCATGGTCCACAGCATGTTGAGCCCGAATTGGGCGCCGGCCTGCGAATAGGTCGCGATCCCGCTGGGATCGTCATCGGCAACACCGGTGATCAGACCCGGACCGACCCTGGCAAGCGGATGCTCTTTAAGGCGCGCCCAGAGTGGTGCGAACCATCGGGTCGCGCGCAGCCTCTGAGCCGATCCGGGCCGTAGCATGAGCGTTCCTTGACGGCTCCCGCCAATATTGCGGGTCCGGGTTACTTTGCACGGACAGTGTTACGGTTGAGGAAAATAACGGCACCAGACGCCGCGCCTCTATGAGGCATGGCGCCTCGGTCGCTACGCGGAACTCGATCGCAGCCGCTAGTGGCCCTTCTTGGTGCAGGGATAGGCCTCGTGCAGCGCCTTATCCACGAGCACCGCCGCCGGGGTCGTCTTCACGCGATCCGGATTGTCCTTCAGGTACTTGATTACGGTCTTGAAGGCATCCTCGGGCGTGGTTTCTCCGCTGGCCGGATCGCACCAGGAAGAGTCCTGATTCTCGTAGCGCAGGCTGGCGACAAAATTTTCAAAGCCACTGGCTTCCCAGGCCATCTTCACGCCATCCACTTTGTTGCCGTTGGCACTCATCTGCTCCCACGAGGCGGCGCAGTTAGCGAGATCATCCCCGCTGCGATAGCAGAAAATCATCATGAGGGGCGCGGCCGCAGGCGCTGGGGCCGGTGGCGGAGCGGCCGCAGGAGGGTTGGCCGCCAGCAGCGGCACAGCAGCCGACACGGCCAGTGCAATCAGTGCACAAGAGATTATTTGCTTCATGAGATTACTGTCCTTTGCGTAAACCGGTGCCGTACCCACCCGCTGGTCGTACACCGCTCTTGTTATGAACGCCAGGAGCTAGACTACCTGCCGCGCCGGCGGACTGTCCATGGGTGGTGCGCGGGTCATTCTCGTGGCGACAGGCGCTGCACCAGCGTAATCAGCAGCCATATGAGGCCCACCAATATCAATGCGGTGGCGGCGCTTGAGGCCAGGTGCGCGTAGCGGGGCAGATGCATCGCCTGGCGCGCCGCAATGACGCCGCTCAGCAGCATCAGGCTCGCCAGCAACAGGCGCCAGCGGATCTGGCGCCGGGTGGGCGGCAGACCCGGGGAGGGCGCCGGCGCGAGATTCATGCTCGTGCGCGAGGCGAGCGGTGCGCCACAGCCGACGCAGGCCGCGGCCCGATCGCTGATCGAGCGGCCGCACTCACTGCAGGTGATCATCGCCATCGAGCTTCCCACCTTTTTAAATTGCGCGCAGCGCCCATCATCGCATGAGCGCCAGTCAGCGGCCGAGCGTGCGCTCCGGCACAGATCCGTGGACCGGCGCTGCTCCGAGCTCGCCAGCCACCGTACGATGCCCGCAGGGGCCCCTGTGAGCCAAGCGCCTAATATAAACCTGGTGTCGAGTAGCCAGAGGCAACCGCCGCCCGCCTCAGGACGCGCGGCAAGAGCGATTCGGTCGCAGCACGGCAGGCACAAATCAGCGCCGATCAGCTCCAGCTCAACGACTGGGTGAGCTGTGTATCGGCAAGCACCGCCAAGGGCAAAGCCGAGATTGCGGCACGCTCCGCCCGCCTCAGCGCGGCCCAGGAACACATCGTACGCCTCCGCGCCACAGAGGCAGCGAACCGGCCCGGAGCCGGCATAGTCGCCCAGCCTGTCGCTCCCTCGATGCAGCGTAGCGCCGGCGTGGATCTGTGTGCCTAGACGGGATCGGGCGCCCGGTGGCCGGCTAGAACCAGCTGTAGTTGAAACTCACACTGATGCGCTCGGCTGGCACCGGATTGGGCGCCACTTCGTGGCGCAACCAGCTTTCAAACAGCACCAGATGACCGGCAACTGCCGGCACCGTGTGCCAGGTACGATTCTCGGGCCGACACCCGGGCCGACGCGGGGGCGCGGCCATGAAGCGATCGAGCCGTGGGTCCTCGAACTTTAAACCCGCGCAGCCGCGCGGGGTGCGCACGAAATACGTGCCGCTGATCGTCGAGAGCGGATGCAGGTGCAGGCTGTGCACCACGAGCTTGGGCATGATGTTGATCCAGCAATCGGTCATGCTCAGTTCGCGCCCGTTCAGATCCAGCTCCAGCGCCTCGGCAAAAATACGCACATGCCGGCGCAGCCGGCGCTCAAGGCGCGCGAAGGTCGGCGAGAGCGTGTGCATCCGGCACAGGGAGTGATAGGAGGTGTAGCCGCCCGGATAGTTACGCTCGGACCAGCGGCGCCCGGCCTCATCGTCCAGCCGCGTCTGTCGCGCCTCGTGCAGAAGCCGCGCGTTCAGTTCACCCGGATTGGTACCGCCCAGTCGGGCGGTATAGAGGCGCGTAGCAAACAGGGACTGAAACGGCATCGGCGCAGCCTACGGGGCGCGTCGGCGCCACTCAAGGGCCGCAGCAGTTGCCGCCCAAGAAAAAGGCCCGGGAGCGAATCGCTCCCGGGCCATTAGATGAGGACCCGGAAATTACCTGCCGATCCGTGGCCCCGAGTGCGCTATGGATCGCAGGGGGCAGAGCCTGGGCTAGTCATGCCCGCCCAGGTGGCTTCCTGGCCAGCGACGGAGCAGGTTATAGGCATTGACCGTGCCAATGCCGGTCGCCAGGTCATACCCGGTGGTGGTCACGTAGGTGGGCCGATAGGCATTGTTGGACTGTGACAGCACACCGTTCGTGGCGCCATCCAGATAGCAATTGAAGGTGCCAATCGGGGTGCCGTTATTCGTCAGGGGCAGGCAGTTCACATCATTGTCGCCCAGCGTCACGTCATAAAAGACGCAGCCGCCGTCGGCCTGATTGCCCAGTGTCGAGTTGCAGTTGCCATTGCCGTGGAAACCGTACTCTTCATCGGCAAGCCCGTAGTACACGTAGTCCGGATTGCCCTGGTAGGGACCGGCCGCCTGATTCACGAGCGCCTGGATTCCGGCCAGTATGGGCGCGGCGAAGGAGGTGCCGCCCCCGCCTGACCAGCCATCCGGTGCGCCGGTGCACGGAGCACCATAGTAGCCGGGGGTCGGATCCGAATAACAGATCACATAGTAGTGGCCCCAGACGCCGTTGCCGGAAAACAGCGAGACATCAGGGATATCGCGCACGCCATCGCGCGGGTTGCCGACCATCCCGTACTGGAAGAACGGCTTGCGATAGCCGCTGCAGTTGGGCTGGACGACCCCCGGGATCGGTGAGTTCCCATAGGCGCAGCTGCTCGGCCCGCCGCTGCCACCGACTACACCCAGGAATTCGGTACCGGGTGGATTGTTGCAGCTGCCGCTCGGTCCGTAGGAGACCTCAAACCCCAGTACCGCCGTGATCAGCTGGCTGGCGCATGAGTCGTTCCATGGAATCTCCGGTACATAGGAGAGCGCCGAAGCGTAGTCATGTTTATTGGTGGCGTTCCAGTAGCTGCTGTTCTCGCCCAGGAATGAATCGGCGAAGTCCGTGCCACCGACCGCCACGTTGTAGGGCGTTGATGCAAAGCCACTGACGTTCAGACCGGCGGTGGCCGCGGGCGCAAACTGATCAGTGATGTCGGCGCCGGCGTCTCCGGCGGAGACGAACAGGCTCACGCCCTGAAACACCGCGAGCTGATAGAGCTGATAGATATATTGGTTGCCGGCAGAACCGAGGCCACTCTCCGGCGTGCCGTAGCTCAAGCTGATGATCGCCGGCGGCCAGCCACGGCCGGTAAGCAGGTTCTGCAGCGCAATGAAGCCGCCGAAGTTCGCGTTGGTATCGGCGCAGGATGCCAGCACAATGTCGGCACTGGGTGCCGAGGCGCTGGCCCATTCGACATCAACGGCTGCTTCACTGTCATCGCCATTCACGCCGGGGTCGGCGCAGGCGCCTCCGTTGTTCGGGTTGTGGCTCGGCTGCGGGTGGACCTGGCGCAGCGAAGCGGGGCCGAACTTGCGGTTCAGACCAAAGGTCTGACGGAAGTTGCGCCAGTCCTCTGTGGTGTACAGATCCGTATCCTCGAGCACCACCACGGTCTGGCCCTGACCTGAAAGGCCGTGCTGATACACCGGGTTGATGTTGTAGATCGTCTCCAGATCGCCCGGGACCAGCAGCTGATAGGCGGCATTGACGGTATAGGCGCTGCGCGGATTGAGCAGCGGGTGCGGCTTGAAATCATGCAGCGCCACGATGCCGACAATCGCCGGCGCCAGCGCTGCCGGCACGCGTGGCAGGCTCGTGTTGGCAATGTGCTCCTTGCCATTGACCACCAGCTTGTGGATCTCGGTGTGGAAGGCTTCGCGGATCGCGCCAGCAGTGCCGGAGAAATCGATCACGCCGTTGGCTGCATAGACGGTGTGCACGCTAAAGCCGTGAGCAGTAAGCCAACTGCTGACAGCGGCGGCATCCTCGGCATCCGGCCCAAAGCGCGTTGCGACCTGATCGGCGCTGAGCCACTGGTGATAGAGCGCCGAGCGCGGATCATGCAGTTCATCAATCAGCGCCTCGGCGGCGGCGGACTTGGCCGCCGAGCGGTTCAGTTGCAGATACAAGTGCTCGAGGACCAGGCTGTCGCTGACCGGGCCGCGATCGGTGGCGGCGTTCAATTCCGGTCGCAGGGCACCGGCCAGGGTGACGAGGTTGCGCTCATCGACGCTCTGCTGGATCAGGCGCTCAGCCGCCGCCGCTGATTGTGCTGCAGAACCCAATAGCACGCTGGCGAGCACGGTAAGCACGGCACTCCAGGCACCGCTGCGCAGGCGACGCGTAAATAGTGCGGTCGGAACCTTCATGGCAGGACTTCGCATTGGACTCCCCTTATTTAAATTTTCGAGGTGTTTCGATCAATGACTGCGGCCAGTGTTCAGCCGCAGCACATGTTGGTGGCCGAGCGTACCGTACTGAGTCACACAATAGAAAAGAAAAGCATGATGCCAAGTGATGGAAGCCGCGCGCACACGTGACGGCAATCCTCGCTATGGAAGTCTGTTATGTAAAATCCGCTCAATCGCCCGTAGCGATTATCTGCGCCTTACATTGCGGGCTGGTGGCAGCCCACGCCGCAACGCAGCACCCTCAGTTCACGCGGGTTCCTGCGCCGCGCCGCTCGGCTCACTGCGCACGTGATCAGCGCCGCGATAGGCCATCGCCACCAAGATGAACAGCAGCGCAAAGCCACCCATCAAAGCAGCGAAGAAGTTGAAATACTGCGGTCCGACCAGCTTGTAAGTGGAGACCGCATCCGCCGCTCCACTCCAGGTACCGGTAGTGGCAATGTTCTGCCGGTGATCATTGTCCATAAGCCGCACGCGATTGCCCTCAATCGCCGATACCAGATAGGTGCCTTCCAACGGCGCCGGCTTGGCGCCCGGAGCGATCACCTTGACACCGTGCTCGCCGGTGAAGTCGATCTTCTGCCCGACGATCATCGCCGTGCCGGGCGGCAAAGTGACCCAGGTCTCCGCGCCCGCGCTAACCGTGGTTCCGGGCAGGTCGCGCACCATCAGATTGTTGACCGAGGCGGTCATCGCATTGCCGACGCTGATGGAAAGCAGATAGAGCGCCATGATCAGGCTCTTCATGCGCAGCGGGGCCTGCTTGTAAGAGAACTCGAGTGCCGTGATCGAGACCAGAACTTCGGAGGCGGATAACACCACATAGGCGAGGATCTGCCACCAGGCTGAGACGCGATGCCCACTCTGGATGCGCGCTTCAATCCAGCTGACGATCAGGAAGGAGGCCGCGACGACAAAAAAACCAGCACCGATCTTGCGCAGCGGCGTCACGTTGAAAAATTTGTTGGCCAGCGGATATAGGCCGTAAGTGAAAATAGGGATCATCGCCAGGATCAGTAGGCCATTGACGACTTGGATCTGTGCCGGTAGCACCGTGAAGCCGAAGCCGAGGTTCTTGTCCATCAGGTCGGAGGTCGCCTGCAGCGTCCAGGTCTGACCATTGCTCTGATCCCACAGCGCCCAGAAGATGGCTACGAAGAAGTAGATCAGCAGCAGACGGCCGATGAGCTTAAGGCCCTCGGCCGAGGCGATATCGCGCAGCCACTGTGCGCCGGCTGGCGGCACCACGACAAAGCGCTTGCGCCCCAACCAGAACACCAGCGTCGCGACCAGCATCATTGCCGCTGGCATGCCAAAGGCCAGTTGCGGGTGACCGTTCTTGAGCAGGATGGGGCAAAACCAGATCGATATTGAGGAGCCCGCATTGATCGAGAAATAAAAGTAGCTGAAGGCGCGCTCGATCAGGTGCTGGTTGCGGCTCGTGAACTGATCGCCGACGTTGGTGGACACGCACGGCTTGATGCCCCCGGTTCCGAGGGCCACAAGCCCCAGGCCCAGGGCAAGCGTCGTGGTGCTTTCTGCCCCTAAGGCCAGCACCGCGCAGCCGAAGCTGTAGATGAGCGAGAACACAAGGATCGTGCGGTACTTGCCCCACAGCGCATCAGCAATTGCGGCCCCGATCAGCGGAAAGAAATAGGCGCCCACTTTGAACAGGCTCTGCCAGCTGGTGGCGCGGGCATCACCGAAATGCAGGTAGCTGGTCAGGTATATCGAGAGGATCGCGTTGATGCCATAGAAGCAGAAGCGCTCGGCGAATTCGTTGGCGACAATGAAGGGAATGCCGGCCGGCATCTTCTCGGAACTGTTAGCTGCTTGCATGCGGACTCCGGTGCCTTGCGCCGTATCAGGCATGGCACGCTGCTTTTCACGATCGGCAGTGGCGCTCGGGCCCGGCTGCGATGGATGCCGAACCCTGGCACCCGGCTTTCCGTGCGGGCACATTTGAGTGCCCACAGAAAAACGCGGTTCCTGGCCGGTTCGCGCCGCATCTTAGCCTGTGTCGCGGCTCAGGACTCTATGGGTAGCCGTAGTCAGGGCCTGACTACGTAGGTAGTGCCACGGATACAGCTCCACAGTGCCACCTACTGCGATTGCGTGGTGGTGTCCATAGCCACAGGAGCTGTGAACAGCGATCCTAGTCTTGCGGTACAGGCACACTCTTAACTGTAGGGGTCCCCAGCTTGAAGGTTCTCATCGTTGATGATCACGCCGGCATGCGCGCCCTGATTCGCGAGATGATCGGCTCGATTGCGAGCGAAGTGCGCGAGTGCCAGAGCGGCGAGGAAGCCGTTCAGGTCTGTGGCAATTTCCGTCCCGATGTGGTGACGATGGATCTGCAGATGGGCGATATGGATGGCATGACGGCGCTGCGGCTGCTGCGCGCCTTCCATCCCCAAGCCCACCTGATCGTGGTGACCCAGTTCGATGGCCATGCATTGCGCCAGCGGGTACGCAGTGCCGGTGCCAACTTCTTCGTCCTCAAGGATGAGTTGATGAGCCTTGCCGAGCATCTCTCGCAGCTCAATAAGGCTGCCGCGCCGCGCGCGCGGGTCAGCGTGGCCTCGCTCGACTGATAGGGCCTCGTGGGGCGGCTGCGCCCCTCGCGCCCGCTAATTTAAGGGCGGAGACCAGCCGGACGTCCGCCGGCCGTGTAGGTGCTTGAATCTTCTAGCCCAAAAGCACTAGAATCCGCCGCCATGGTTGGGGTGCTGGCATCTGCGGGTACCTCATGCAGCCGCTGATTGAGCGGTCAAGTGCTTGATTTTTAAGCCCCATAGGGGCTTTTATTTTTTGGGCGGGCCTTTGGCCCTTTTTTTGTTTTTGGGGCTGGCATTGAGGTATTGCGGATGTCGGCTGGGCTGCGCGGCAAGCTGATTGAATTGGCCGAGCCGTTGCTGGGACAGTTGGGATACGAGCTGGTCGACCTTGAGTTCTCGCCTGGGCGCTCGCATGCACAGCTGCGGCTGTTCATCGATCGGCCCGAGGGGATTACGGTGGAGAACTGCGAGCACATCAGCAAGGAGTTCTCGGCACTGCTTGATGTGAAGGATCCGATTCCGACGGCTTATACGCTGGAAGTGTCGTCGCCGGGAATGGATCGGGTGCTGCGCAAGCCGGCTCACTATGCGCGCTTCGTCGGGGAGCAGCTGCACGTGGAACTGCTGGCGCCGCGCGATGGCCGCCGCCGCTACACCGGCAAGCTGGTGAGCGCCGATGAGCAACAGATAGAGATGCAGGTGGATGGGGTAGCGGTCCAGATCGCCTATGGCGATATCGACCGCGCGAGGCTGGTTCCGCAATGGCCGGATACCACCAGGAAGAGGTAGGAAACGGATGAACAAAGAAATTCTTATGGTGGTCGACGCTGTCTCGAATGAGAAGGGCGTGGACAAGGAAATTATTTTCGAGGCGCTCGAAGCCGCGCTCGCATCGGCCACGCGTCGCAAGCACAGCGAGCTGTGGGACGTGCGCGTCGCGATCAACCGCAAGAGTGGCGAATACTCGACCTTCCGGCGCTGGAAGGTGTTTGCCGATGATTCGCGCGAGATTGAAAATCCGGAAGCCGAACTGCGGCTCGAGGACGGGCTGGATATCGATCCGACCACCGAGCCAGGCAAATACGTCGAGCAGCCGATGGAATCGGTGGCGTTCGGACGCATCGCTGCGCAGCAGGCCAAGCAGGTCATCGTGCAGAAGGTGCGCGAGGCCGAGCGCTCGCAGGTCATCGAGCAGTATAAGGATCGCGTGAATTCGCTGATCAGTGGCGTAGTCAAGCGCATCGATCGCAACGGTATTTACGTCGACTTGGGTGCCAACGCCGAAGGCTACGTGCCGCGCAGCGACATGATCCCGCGCGAGCAGCTCAAGCCCCAGGACCGCGTCAAGGCGTATCTGCGTGAAGTGCGCGCGGAGCCCCGTGGCCCGCAGCTGTTCCTGACGCGCACCGCCCCGGAATTCCTGATTGAGCTGTTCAAGCTCGAGGTACCCGAGGTCGGGCAGGGCCTGATTCAGATCCTGGGTGCGGCCCGAGACCCCGGCGTGCGCGCCAAGATTGCGGTGCGCAGCTCTGATCCGCGCATCGATCCGGTCGGCGCCTGCGTCGGCATGCGCGGCTCGCGCGTCCAGGCAGTGTCCAATGAGATTGCCGGTGAGCGCGTGGACATCATTCCCTTCGATGAGAACAATGCGCAGTTTGTCATCAACGCCATGTCGCCGGCCGAAGTGCAGTCGATTGTGGTCGATGAGGACTCGCACAGCATGGACATCGCGGTTGCCGAGGACAAACTCTCGCAGGCGATTGGCCGCGGCGGCCAGAACATCCGCCTGGCGAGTCAGCTCACCGGGTGGGAGCTGAATGTGATGACTGAAACCGATGCGGAGGCCAAGAGCGAGTCCGAGTCGCGCGCTCTGATCGAGACCTTCATGAAGCAGCTGGATGTGGATGAAAACGTGGCCAGCATTCTGGTCTCGGAAGGCTTCTCCACCATCGAGGAGGTCGCCTACGTGCCGGCCGGGGAGCTGGCCGGTATCGAGGAGTTTGACGAGGACATCATCAAGGAGCTGCGCAACCGGGCCCGAGATGTACTGCTGACCCAGGCGATTGCCAGTGAGGAGTCGCTTGAGAATTCGATGCCAGCCGATGATCTGCTCATGCTCGAGGGCATGAGTCCGGATCTGGCCCTGGCGCTCGCGCGGCGCGGCGTGCGCACGCGTGAGGACCTGGCTGACCAGGCGGTGGATGATCTCTCGGATATCCAGGGCCTCTCGCCCGAGGAAGCCGGGAGCCTGATTATGAAGGCGCGGGCGCACCTGTTCGAGGCGCAGAGCTAGGCCGATCCAGGCCTGCGGCTCAGCTGAGCGAGGGTGTACTTTAGCGCGCGATGGATTGAGGTAAATACGCATGGGTGAGGTGACAGTTACGCAGTTTGCGGCGGTACTTAAAGTGCCGGTCGACAAACTGATTACGCAGCTCGACCAGGCGGGCATTTCGGTGTCCGGTCCCGAGGATGTGATCAGCGAGGAAGCCAAGCTCGAGCTGCTGACGCACCTGCGCCGCAGCCACGGCGCCGCGGCCGAAGGCTCAGCGCCCGCGCGCATTACGCTCAAGCGCAAGACGCAGAGCGAATTGAAGCTGGCCAGCACCCAGGGTCGAGCCCGCACGGTCAACGTCGAAGTGCGGCGCAAGCACACCTATGTCAAACGCGAGGCGCTCGAAGAGCAGGCGCGCGTCCAGCAAGAACAGCTTGATCAGCAAAAGCGTGAGGCCGAAGAGGCACAGAAGGCGCAGCTGGAAAAAGTCGAGGCTGAGCGGCGCGAGCGCGAACGGATGGAGACCGAAAACCGCCGTCGCGTCGAGGAAGAGCAGGCCCGCAAGCGTCAGGCGGAGGAGAGCCGCCGCGCCGCTGAGCAGCGCGCCCTAAGCGATGCCGATCGGCCACGCCGCGCGGTTGAGGAGCCTAAGCGTGAGGAGCCAGCGCGCGCTGCGCACGCACCGGCGAGCGATGCCGAGGAGGCCCGTGCCCGTCACGGCCGCCAGGAGCTGCACATTCTGGGTGATGTCAGCGCCCGCCACAAAAAGAAAAAGCGTGTCAAATCGCGCAGCGCCCCCTCAGAGCTTGAGCCCAAGCACGCCTTTGAGAAGCCGACCGCGCCGATCAAGCGCGAAGTCGCCATTGGCGAGGCTGTGACCGTGGCGGAGCTGGCGCAGAAAATGGCCGTGAAGGCCAACGAAGTCATCAAGGTTTTGATGAACATGGGCGTCATGGCCACGATCAATCAACCGCTCGATCAGGATACGGCGGTGCTCGTGATCGAGGAGTTTGGCAACACGGCCAAGATCGAGCGCGAAAATCAGATCGAAGAGGGCCTGCAGGAGAGCGACAGCGCCCTTGAGCTCGAAACCCGCGCACCGGTAGTTACCGTGATGGGTCATGTCGATCACGGCAAGACCTCACTCCTTGATTACATCCGCACCACCAAGGTGGCGGCGGGCGAAGCCGGAGGTATCACCCAGCACGTGGGTGCCTACCACGTGCAGACCCCGCGCGGCATGGTGACATTCCTCGATACCCCGGGTCATGCCGCCTTCACGGCCATGCGCGCCCGCGGCGCCAAGGTCACCGATGTCGTGGTGCTGGTAGTGGCGGCCGATGACGGCGTGATGCCGCAGACCATCGAAGCGATCCAGCATGCCAAGGCGGCCGGTGTGCCGCTGGTGGTGGCGGTAAACAAGATCGATAAGTCAGATGCGGACCCGGAGCGCGTGCGCAACGAGCTGGCCAAGCTGGATGTGATCCCCGAGGAGTGGGGCGGCCAGGCCATTTTCGTGAACGTCTCGGCGCGTACCGGCGAGGGTGTGGATAAGCTCCTTGAGGCGATCCTGCTGCAGGCTGAAATCCTCGAACTGAAGGCGCCGCGCCAGGGCCTGGCGAGTGCCTTCGTGGTCGAGTCGAGCATGGAGAAGGGCCGCGGTGCCGTAGTCACGGCGCTGGTGAAGAAGGGCACGCTGCGCTTAGGGGATGCGATCCTGGCCGGCGGCGAGTATGGGCGCGTGCGCGCCATGTTCGATGAAGCCGGTAACCCCGTGAGCGAAGCCACCCCGTCGGTGCCGGTTGTGGTCCTGGGCCTGTCGGGGGCACCGAACGCCGGCGAGGAGCTGCTGGTGGTTGAAAACGAGAAGAAGGCACGCGAAGTGGCCCTCTACCGCCAGAGCAAATCGCGCGATTCGATGCTGCACAAGGGCGCTCAGAGCACCGAGGATGTGTTCTCCAAGCTTGGCGAAGCCAAGGCCGGGATTGTGCCGCTGCTGATCAAAGCCGACGTGCAGGGCAGTGCGGAGGCGCTCCGTGATGCACTGAACGCCCTCTCGACCGATGAGGTGCAGGCGCGCGTGATAAGAAGCGGCGTCGGTGGCATCACCGCCTCGGACGTCCAGCTGGCCGCTGCCTCGCGGGCCCGCATCATCGGCTTCAACGTGCGCGCCGATTCTGGTGCGCGCGAGGCCGTCAAGGAAACCGGCGTCGAGATACGCTACTACAGCATCATTTATGAGGCCATCGACGATGTGAAACAGCAGCTCAGTGGGCTGCTGGCCCCGGAGATTCGCGATCAGATTGTCGGCGTAGCTCAGGTACGCGATGTATTCCGCTCCAGCAAGTTCGGTGTTGTGGCTGGCTGCCTGGTTACCGAAGGGACGGTCAAGCGCAACAATCCGATCCGCGTGCTGCGCGACAGCGTCGTGATTTTCGAGGGCGCGCTCGAGTCGCTGCGTCGCTTCAAGGACGATGTCGCCGAGGTCCGCGCCGGCACCGAGTGCGGCATCGGCGTCAAGAACTACCAGGATGTGCGCGCCGGCGACCAGATCGAGTGCTACTCGCGCATCGAGATCATCCGCACCATCCAGTAACTCCGCGCGGCCACACGCAACGGCAGCCTGACCTGCCCGTCGATCTGACGGCCCAGGTCCGGCTGCGGCGCCGGCCGCGCTTGCCGGAGGGACACTCAAGATGCCTAAGACCAATGCCCGCCATCAGCGCATCGAGGCGCAGATGCAGCGCTCGCTGGCAGTCCTTTTGCCGCGCGCCGTTAAGGATCCACGCGTCGGGTTCGTCACGGTCACCGCCGTCACGCTGGCCGCCGATGTCGGCAGCGCCAAGGTCTACGTGCTGCCCTTCGGCAATCGGCACACACCCGATGAGGTGCTCGCCGGCCTGCGGAGCGCGGCCGGGTTCCTGCGCGGGGAGATTGGCCGGGACCTGGGTTTGCGACATGCACCCCGACTGGACTTTGAGATCGACACCAATCTTGAGAAGGCGAGCGCGCTGTCCAAACTGATCGACCAGGCGGTAGCCGGGGACCAGGCCAAGGGTGCCAGCGCCGAGCCGGCCGATTCCGAGGACTAGTCGCACTTGGTATGCGGGATCCTGCTGCTCGATAAGCCGCTGGGCTTGAGCTCGAACCGGGCCCTGCAACGGGTGCGGCGCGCCTTCGGGGGTGCCAAGGCCGGCCACACGGGCAGCCTCGATCCGCTGGCGAGCGGCATGCTGCCGATCTGCCTGGGCGAGGCGACCAAGCTGGCCGGCTGCCTGCTGGCCGGGCGCAAACGGTATCGCTTCACCGTCCGCCTGGGCGAGCGCACCAGCACCGGCGATGCCGAAGGCGCGATCATCGAACGCGCGCCGCTGCCGGCACTCGATGAGGCCGCCGTGCGGGGTGCGCTGGCGGCGCTGAGCGGGCCGCAACTACAAGTGCCACCGATGTACTCGGCCCTCAAACGTGATGGGCAGCCCCTGTACAAGCTCGCGCGCCAGGGCCTGGAGGTCGAGCGTGCAGCGCGCGCCATTGAGATTACGAGCCTCGAATTGTTGGGACTGGCGGGCGATTCTTTGGAGCTTGCCGTGGAGTGCTCCAAGGGCACCTATGTGCGGGTATTGGCCGAGCAGATTGCGGTGGCGCTCGGCAGCTGCGGGCATGTGACGGCGCTGCGGCGGGAGTGGGTTGAGCCCTTCGCCGCCGAGCCGCTGGTGACCCTTGAGGCGCTGGAAACGGGCCCAGTCCCGGCACTCCTGCCCCCGGAGCGGGCCGTCGACTACCTGCCCGCCCTGCACCTGGACGCCGCGGCTACCCGCGCGCTCCGCCATGGCCAGAGCGTATCGATGCCGGAGGGCTTAACGGGTGGCTCGGTGCAGCTATTTGATGCTGACGGACGGTTTTTTGGCCTGGGGCAGCTGCAGGGCACGGAGCTTAAGGTCCAGCGGCTGTTTGCCGAATAGCCTTGTCGCCGCGCGAGTCCGCCTGAAAAGGCATTTGCTGACGGGCAGGGGCGTAACTGCCTGTTCGGCTTGAGGCCAGAGGGGTTGGCCGTTACAATGCGCGGCTTCTTAAATGAGCCACGAAATAAGTTAAAGCACTAGAGGTTTGACGCGCAATGGGTTTGTCTACGGAACGAAAGAGCGAAGTACTCGCTCAATATCAGCGCGACCCGAAGGATACCGGGTCCCCTGAGGTACAGGTTGCTCTGCTCTCCGAGCGAATCAGCAGCCTGGGTGAACACTTCGGCACGCACAAGCGCGATCATTCTTCGCGCCGCGGTCTTGTGCGGCTGGTCAACCAGCGCCGCAAGCACCTTGATTACCTGAAGGCTACCGAGCCGGTTAAGTACCAGCAGCTGGTCGAGCGGCTTGGACTTCGCCGCTGAACGCATGCCCGCCGACCGCTGTTGCGGTCGCAACCGGTGTGCGGTCAGCCGCCTCCCCAATAAAAAATTTCCGAATTCCGAGGACTGAAGCGTGAGTGTCTTCAAAAAATCTTTTGTCTATGGACCGCATACCGTAACGATCGAGACCGGCGAAATGGCCCGTCAGGCCAACGGCGCGGTGCTGGTTACGATGGATGCGACAGTGGTACTGGTGACCGCGGTGGCCGCCAAGAAAGCGGTTCCGGGGCGCGACTTTTTCCCGCTGACCGTTAATTACCAGGAAAAAACCTACGCCGCGGGCCGCATCCCCGGTGGTTTCTTCCGCCGCGAAGGCCGCCCCTCCGAGCGCGAGACGCTCACTTCGCGCCTGATCGATCGGCCGATCCGCCCGCTGTTCCCAGATGGCTTTATCAATGAAGTGCAGGTGGTCGCGACCGTCCTGTCGCTGAACCCGGAAGTGCCGGCCGATATCCCCTCGCTGCTGGGCGCCTCGGCGGCCCTGTGCATTGCCGGGGTGCCCTTCAAGGGGCCAATCGGCGCCGCACGCGTCGGTTACCACAACGGCCAGTATCTGCTTAACCCGTTACGTGCCGATCTGGCGAGCTCGCAGCTGGATCTGGTCGTTGCAGGCACCGCCCAGGCCGTGCTGATGGTCGAGTCCGAGGCCTCTGGATTATCCGAAGAAGTGATGCTGGGTGCCGTGGTTTACGGGCACGAGCAGATGCAGGTGGCCATCAAGGCCATCCGCGAACTGGCCGCCGAAGCCGGCAAGCCCAAGTGGGACTGGAAGCCCGAAGCGGACAACAGCCCGCTGGCCAAAGCGGTCGCCAAGAGTTCCGAGGCGGCGCTCGAGAAGGCCTATCTGATCACCGAAAAGCAGCAGCGCTACGCGCGCATTGCCGAGATCAAAGCCGAAGCCGTCGCGGCTCTGGCCAGCGGCGAGACCCCGCAGTTCAAGCCGGATCAGATTGGCGATGAATTCTTCCGCCTCGAGAGCCGCATCGTGCGCAACCGGATTCTCGCCGGTCAGCCGCGTATCGACGGGCGCGATCACAAGACGGTGCGCCCGATCACGGTTAAGGTCGGCACGCTCCCCCGCACTCACGGCTCGGCGCTCTTTACCCGCGGCGAGACCCAGGCGCTGGTCACGACCACGCTGGGCACCACCCGCGATGCCCAGATCATCGATGCACTGGAGGGCGAGCGGCGCGAACCGTTCATGCTCCATTACAACTTTCCTCCATTCTCGGTCGGCGAGACCGGCATGATGGGTTCGCCCAAGCGGCGCGAGATCGGTCATGGCAACCTTGCACGGCGCGGCGTCGCGGCTGTGATGCCCGAGATGGGCAGCTTCCCGTACGTGATCCGCGTGGTCTCTGAGATCCTGGAGTCCAACGGCTCAAGCTCAATGGCCAGCGTCTGCGGCACGAGCCTGGCGCTGATGGATGCCGGCGTCCCGATCAAGGCCCCGGTGGCCGGCGTTGCCATGGGACTGGTACTGGAGAGCGGTAAATTTCAGGTGCTCACTGACATCCTCGGCGATGAGGATCACTTAGGCGATATGGATTTCAAGGTCGCCGGCACCAAGGATGGCATTACGGCCTTGCAGATGGATATCAAGGTCGAGGGTATTACCCCTGAGATCATGCGGGTTGCGCTGACCCAGGCCCGTGAAGGCCGTCTGCACATCCTGCATGAGATGGCCAAGGTGCTCAGCACGCCGCGCACCACCATGTCGGAGTGGGCGCCCTCGATTATCACGATGCGCATCGATCCGGAGAAGATCCGCGATGTCATCGGCAAGGGCGGGGCAGTCATCCGCCAGATCACCGAAGAGACCGGCACCACGATCGACATCGAGAATGACGGCACGGTCAAGATCGCCTCGGTCCAGGGTGCTGCGGGTCGCGAAGCCCAGCGGCGCATCGAGCTGATCACCGCCGATGTCGAAGTCGGGCGGATCTATGAAGGCCGGGTCGTCAAACTCATGGACTTTGGGGCCTTCGTAACAATCCTGCCCGGCCGCGATGGCCTGGTGCACATCTCGCAGATTTCTGAGGAGCGTGTCGAGCGCGTGGCGGACAAGCTCAAGGAAGGCGATCAGGTGCGGGTGAAGGTGCTCGAAGTGGATCGGCAGGGCCGGGTGCGTCTGTCGATGCGCGACATCGGCGCCAACTAAAGACAGGCGCGCACCAGCGCGCCTCTCACAATGCCCAGCGCAGTCAGCGGCCCGTCAGTGGCCGTTGACTGCCTTCTTCTCCGCGAACCGCCCCATGCACTCCTCCAGCTGCCGGAAAGTCTCCGCAGCCTCGGCGGTTCGATAGGTGCAGATCAGCTGCGCCAGGAACTGCTCGCTCAGGCGGGGTGCTTCGCCCTCGAGCTGTTCCTGTTCAGTGACCACCTGCAGCATCACGCCACGCGTGATGTCGCGACCACTGCGCTGCTCGAGCACGCGGATGTCCACATGATCAGAGATCAGATCACGGACGTCTTCGAGCGTGATGTAACGGCTCAGCACCGTGTCGTAGAGCCGGCGATTCGGATACTTCTTGATGACCCGCGTGTCCATCATCTCTGGCCTCCTGCCGCTGGTTGGCGGCCGCATTGCCTGGTACAAGAAACTCGCGACCGCTGCCTTGCGAGAGTCCCGTGACTCAAGGTGGCTGACTTTGAGGCGCAAGGCCTTCAGGCAGACACCCGCAGTTCATCACACAGTCGCTGAGTGTGCCCTCAGGATGGACTCGGGAAGATTAAGGCTGCATTAACGGCAGATTAAGAACGCTTCTAAGTGGCGCCAGGCTCCAGTGGCTGTGCGCCCACAGCCACAGTTGTGCAGGCGTTGCACGCTGCAATTCCACCGGCGGCGCCATTCGCAGCAGCCAAAACAACTGCCACAGCAGCGCCCCCGGATCGCTCAGAGGCGCAGGCGCCGACTGGCGCGACTTAGCGAGCTTGCTGCCGTCGGTCTCCGTGACCAGCGGCACATGCAGATACTGCACTTCAGGCAGCGCGAGCAAGCGCTGCAAGACGCGTTGCCAGGCGGTGCTGGCCAGCAGGTCCGCACCGCGCACGATTTCGCTCACGCCCTGCGCGGCATCGTCAATCACCACGGCCAGCTGATAGGCAAATGTCCCATCGCGCCGTCGCAGCACCGGGTCGCCCAGATCTCCCAGCCGCAGGCAGATCGGTCCCTGCAGGCCGTCGCGAAAACACTCCAGCTGCTCGTCATCGATCCGCAGCCGCACCGCTGCCGGTCTGGTGCGCGCTGTTCGCGCGCGGCAGGTACCCGGATAAGCCCCGCCTGGCTCGGCCTCGGCCAGCTCGCGGCGCGAGCAGCTGCACAGATAGGTGTGCCCGGCCACGCGCAGGCGCTCGAGCGCTTCTGCGTAGGCCTCACGGCGCTGGCTTTGATACCAGATCGGGCCATCCCATTCAAAGCCCAGCGACTCAAGGTTCCGAAGCTGCTGATCGGCCATGCCGGGCACCGAGCGCTGCGGATCCAGATCCTCGATGCGCACCAGCCAGCGGCCGTTGTGCGCACGGGCCTGCAGCAGACTGGCGGCGGCGGTGACGAGCGAGCCCAGGTGCAGGGGCCCGTTGGGCGAGGGTGCGAAGCGGCCCGTCGGGTTCACGAGGCGGCTTCGCCGGCAAAGCGTTGATATCGGCAAGCACGCTCTGCGGGGCGGCTCATGTCCGATCCACGGCCCCTTCAGCGGTAGCGGTCGTCGCGCTCCCCGAACTGGCGTTCGCGCCGTTCGCGCCGTTCCTGGGCCTCGATGCTCAAGGTGGCCACAGGTCGCGCCTCCAGGCGCTTGATGCCAATCTCCTCGCCGGTCTCCAGACAGTAGCCGTAGCTGCCATCTTCGGTACGCTTGAGCGCTTCCTCGATCTTGCGGATCAGCTTGCGCTCACGGTCGCGCGTGCGCAGCTCGAGGCTGAACTCCTCCTCCTGGGTCGCGCGATCATTCGGGTCGGGAAAATTGGCAGCCTCGTCCTTCATGTGCGTGACGGTGCGATCGACTTCTTCCATCAGATCGCGCTTCCAGCTGGTAAGAATCTGCTGGAAGTGGGCCAGCTGGGCCTTGCCCATGTACTGCTCGCCACGCTTGGCGATGTAGGGTTTGACGTTGCGTGGTCCGGCCAGCAGGCTCCCCGGCTCGTGCTCGCCTTCCTCGGCCTCAATGCGCGGCAGGGTGCGGGTCGCGATAGCCGCCTTGCCGGCGGGCGCAGGCTTGGCGACTGCGACTGCGACCGCAACGGGTTTGCCTGCTGCTGCAGGCTTGGCGGGCGCTGCAGGTTTTGCAGCTGCCACCGGCGCCGCGGGCTTGGCTGCGGCCTTCTTCGATTCGCTCGGGAGGGGAACTGCCACTGGCTTCTTCGGTTCTTTCGAACCGGCCGCCTTACGAGTCGTCACCGCGGGTTTGCGCTGCTCAGCTCGGTGCACGCTTGCTTTGCGAGCGACGGGTCGGGCTGCCGGCTTAGCCGACTTTCGGTTCTTAGACGCGGGCTTTTTTGCGGCCATTGCGCGCTCCTGCAAAATATACTTCCTTTGAGGGCGGGTTTTAGGAAACGCGCGATTATACCGGCGCTTTCCGGGCTGTACAGTCTGTTGTGGCACTCGTCAGGAACCTGCTCTCCAGCCGCCGCCAGCCGGTGCCCGGACTGGGGCTCAGGGCAGGGTGATCGCCGGGGCCGGTGCCCAGCCGGCGGCGCGATGCTCGGCGACCACCGTGGTGTAAATGCCGCCGCGCACATTAAAACGCGCGCACAGGCGCATGAAGCGCGGCGCCGTGGCCGCCACCAGCGCATTGAGAATCTGGTTGGTTACCGCCTCATGGAATGCGCCGCGATCGCGGAATGACCAGATGTAAAGCTTCAATGATTTTAACTCGATACAGCGTTCAGCGGGCACGTATTCGAGATCGAGTACCGCAAAATCCGGCTGGCCTGTCTTCGGACACAGACAGGTAAATTCAGGCAGGTTCATGCGAATGGTGTAGTCCCGCTCGGGTGTCGGGTTTGCGAAGGTCTCGAGCTGATCGCTGGGTTGGCTGGGCATGAGAGTCCGTTGCCGCGGCAGGCTGCAGTTGGAATCGAAAGCTTGTGACAGATAATTTACACTACACTCCCACCGTGCGTCGCCGCGTGCGGCGCGGCTGCTAGCACACTGGGGACCGATGCGCCTAAATAAGATCAAACTGGCCGGATTCAAGTCCTTTGTTGATCCGACCACGGTACAGCTGCCCAGCAACTTGACTGGGGTCGTGGGCCCGAACGGCTGCGGCAAGTCAAACATTATCGATGCAGTCCGCTGGGTGATGGGCGAGCTCTCGGCCCGGCACCTGCGCGGTGATCAGATGGCCGATGTGATCTTCAACGGCTCCGGGTCGCGCAAACCGGTAGGCAACGCTTCGGTCGAACTGCTGTTTGATAACGCCGATGGCAAGATCGGCGGTGCCTACGCCGGCTATACCGAAATCTCGCTCAAGCGCCTGGTTTCGCGCGATGGCACCTCGAGCTATTTCATCAATGGCGGCCGCTGCCGCCGGCGCGACATCACGCAGCTGTTCCTTGGCACCGGGCTTGGCGCCCGCAGCTACGCGATCATCGAGCAGGGCATGATCTCGCGCATTATCGAGGCACGCAGCGAAGACATGCGTGCCTTTGTCGAGGAGGCAGCGGGCATCTCGCTCTATAAAGAGCGGCGCCGGGAGACCGAGGCGCGCATTGCCGATGCCCGCGAGAATCTGGCGCGCCTGCAGGATCTGCGGGATGAGGTCGACAAGCAGATTCGCCACTTGCAGCGCCAGGCCAGTGCTGCCCGCAAGTACCAGGAGCTGCGCGCGCGCGAGCGTGTGCTCAGTGCCGAACTGCTGGTGCTGCGCCTGCGCGAAATCGACAGCGGCGCCGAGATCCACAACAGCGCAATGCGCGAGCGCGAGCTCATCATGCAGCAGGCGCTGGCCGATCAGCGTTCGGCAGAAGCTGCAATCGAGAAGCAGCGTGAGTTCTGCGCCGAGCTGGGCACGGCGCTCGAGCGCGTGCAGGCCCGCTATTACGAGCTTGGCGCACTGATCACACGCGTCGAGGAAGGCATCCGCTATGCCAATGAACTGCGCAGCCGCCAGCGGGCGGATCTGGAGCAGTCCGGGACCGCGCTGCTGACGATCGCCGCCCAGATCAGCGCTGACCAGCAGCGCATCAGCGAACTGCACAGTGAAATTGCCGCGCTCGAGCCGGAAGTGGCGCGTCTGCGCCAGACCGAGCAGCAGTGCGCCGAGCAGCTGGCGGCGGCCGAGACTGAGCTGCAGCGCTGGCAGGCGCAATGGGAAGAGTACAGCCGCGCGCTCGGCAGTGCCGGACAGACCGCTCAGGTCGAAGCTGCCCGTATCGAGCAGCTTGAGAATCAGTTGCTGCGTCTGCAGGGCCAGGCCGACCGCCGCGCGCTCGAGCGCGAAACACTCGGTCAGCAGCAGGCCAGTGCCCCGCTTGAGAGCCTGAGCCTGCGCGAATCCGGCGCCCGGGAGCTGGCTGACTCGCTCACCCAGCGCCTTGAGGATGCTCTGAACCAACTGCAGAGCCTGCGCGGCGCCCAGCGCAGCGCCGATGAGAAGCTTGAGCTGCTGCGCGCGCAGCGCGAGCGCGGGCGCGCTGAACTGATGTCACTCGAGGCGCTGCAGAAGGCGGCGCTGGGGGAGAAGGACACCCGCGCGGCCTCGTGGCTCGATTCGATCGGTGGGGCCTTAAGCGGCAGCGCCCGCCGCCGCATGGCCGAGACACTCGAGGTCGCACCCGAGTGGGAGCGCGCGGTCGAGACCGCGCTCGGGGACTATCTGGAAGCGGTGTGTGTCGATGAGCTGGAGGGCATCGAATCGGCCCTGCAGCGCCTCGAGAGCGGCACCGTGGCGTTCATGGAGCTGACGGCAGCCCCTGGCCGGGGCGCGAGCGGCACGCTTGGCGCGCACGTGCGCGGGCCAGCCGCGGTGCTGGAATTGCTGGCCGGAATCCGCACCGCCGATTCACTGGCCGTGGCGCTGCGCGAGCGTCAGCGTCTGGGGCGGGGCGAGTCACTGATCACGGCACGCGGGGAGTGGGTCGGACGTGACTGGCTGCGGGTACGGCGCGGCGGCGATCCCCATGCCGGCGTGCTCGAGCGTGAACAGCGCCTCAAATCACTGCGCAGCGCCTGCGAACGCACCGACCTGGAGCTGCGCGAGGCCGAGCAGGAGCTGGAGCGTGCGCGTGAACGCTTAGTCCAGGCTGAGCACGGGCGCGATGATGTCCAGAGCCAGATCCAGGGCGTGCATCGCGAACACGGGGAGCTGCAGGCGCAGCTGGGTGCGATGCGGGCACGCCTTGAGGAGGCGGCGCTGCGTCGTGAGCGCATCGATGCCGAGCAGTCCGAGCTTGAGCGGGAGATGAGCCGCTCGCGCGCGAGCCTGGAAGCGGCGCGCACGGCCCATGACGCAGCCGTTGAGGAATTGCGAGGTCTCGATGAGCGGCGCCCCGAACTAGATGAGCAGCGCGAGCTGGTGCGCGAGCGCAGCAACGCGGCGCGCGCCCAGGCGCAGCAGGCGCAGCTGCAGCTGCGCGATGCGCTGATTCGCCACGAGAGCCGCCGCTCGACCCACACTTCAATGGAATCGACCCTGACGCGCATGTTCGAGCAGCGTTTGCAGCTCGAGCAGCGTCGAACCAGCCTCGAGGATCTGCTGCGCGATGGCGAATCGCCGGTGCTCGAACAGGAAGCACGACTCCAGGAGAGCCTGGCGCAGCGCTTGGAGATTGAGGCGGATCTGGCCACTGCCCGTCGCGGTCTCGAGGATGCCGAGCGTGAGCGGCGCGAGCTCGAACAGCGCCGCCAGGGCGCCGAGGAGCGCGTCAGTGCAGCGCGCGCCACCATGGAAGATGCGCGCCTGGCGGCGCAGGAATCACGCGTGCGACGCGAATCGATTCTCGAGCAGTTTGGTGCCACGCACTGCGTGCTCGAGGAGATCCAGGCGAACCTGGACGCTGAGGCGCTGACCGAGCCCTGGGAAGCGCGCCTTGGCGAAGTGCGCGCGGATCTGGAGCGGCTCGGGCAGGTGAACCTGGCCGCGATCGATGAGCTCAAGGAGCAGAGCGAACGCAAGACTTACCTGGACCGGCAGTACACCGATGTCACGGATGCGCTCGATACGCTTGAGCAGGCGATGCGCAAAATGGACCGCGAGACACGCTCGCGCTTCGAGGATACCTTCAACCGCATCAATGCCGGACTGCAGGATAAGTTCCCGCGCCTGTTCGGTGGCGGCCACGCCTACCTGGAACTGGTGGGGGAGGATCCGCTGGCTGCCGGGGTTGCCGTGATGGCGCGTCCGCCGGGCAAGCGCAACAGCACGATCGCGCAGCTCTCCGGCGGCGAGAAGGCTCTGACCGCGGTGGCGCTGGTGTTCTCGATCTTCGAGCTCAACCCGGCCCCGTTCTGCCTGCTCGATGAGGTGGATGCGCCGCTCGATGAACACAATGTCTCGCGCTACTGCGAGATCGTGCGCGAAATGTCCGAACGCGTGCAGTTCATTTTCATTACCCACAACAAGACCACGATGGAGCTGGCCTCGCAGCTCGTGGGTGTGACGATGAACGAGCCCGGTGTCTCGCGCCTGGTGACCGTGGATGTGGACGAGGCGGTGCGGCTCGCTGCCGTATAAAGCCGCATGACTGGGTTGCGCTGGATCCTGCTGCTCTCGGGCATTGTCTTTCTTATAGGACTGGCCTGGTGGGAGCGCCGGCGCCAGCATCAGGCGCGCCCGGCGCCGAGCTACGGCACGGCGCGCACCGAGCCGGTGCTGAGCGATTCGCCGCTGCCCGAGCCGCGGGTACGAAGCGGCGAGGTAGCGCGCGCGGTCCCGATCGTGGACTGGTCGCAAACCACCGATGAACGCATCGAGGAGCCACCGGAACCGGCGGCGGAACTTGATGCCGCCGCACCGCACCTGGAGAGCGAAGCCGATGAGGTGCCCGTGATGGCGAGTCATACCCACGCCGCACCGGTGATTGAGCTTGGCGAGCCGGTGGCCGGTGACGCGCCGGCACTGAAGATGCAGTGGCCGGCCGAGGCGGAGCGGCGCATCCTGGCCTTGCGCCTGGTGACTTCGCGCGCCGATAAGCTCTCGGGCCGAACCCTGCGCCAGAGCCTGTCGGGCTGCGGCTTTCGCCACGGTCCGATGAGCATCTTTCACCTGGCGGCTCCGGATGGGCGCGTAATCTTGAGCGCCGCGAACCTGGCGAACCCCGGAGAGCTGGATCCGCGCACGATGGACTTCCAGCGCTTCGCCGGCATCAATCTGTTTGCAGTGCTCCCCGGGCCGCTCGAGGCCGAAGCCACGGCCCAGCGCCTGGTGCGCGTCGCCAGCGAGATGGCACGGCGCCTGGATGCGACGATTCAGGACGAGGAGGGCACGGCGGTCGAGCCGGCCCAGCTCCAGCACCTGGCTGCGCGCCTGCTGGCGCGGGCCAGTGGCACCCCGGGACCCAGCGATTGACTACGCCGGCTGCGCGCCGTGCCGCAGAGCTACGCACGCTGATCAGCGGGCACGACTATCGCTACTACGTTCTCGATGAACCCCAGGTTCCCGACGCTGAATACGATCGGCTGATGCGCGAACTGCGCGAGCTCGAGGCCGCGCACCCGGAACTGATCAGCCCCGACTCGCCGACCCAGCGTGTCGGGGCGGCGGGTGCCGCCGGGTTTGGCCAGGTCACCCATGGCCTGCCAATGCTCTCGCTCGACAACGCCTTTGATGATGCCGAGGTGGAGGCTTTCGATGCGCGTGTACGCGAACGGCTCGGCGCTGGCGAGCAGCTGATCGACTACTGCGCCGAACCCAAGCTCGATGGCCTCGCGGTCTCCCTGTTGTACCGTGCGGGCCAATTGCAGCGCGCCGCAACCCGCGGTGATGGCACCACCGGCGAGGATGTGACGGCCAACATCCGCTCGATCCGCAGTATTCCGCTGCGCCTGCAGGGTACGGTGCCGTCCGAGGTCGAGGTGCGCGGCGAAGTGTTCATGCCCACGCGTGCGTTCGAGCGCCTCAATGCCGCCGCCAGCGCGGCCGGTGAAAGACTGTTCGTCAACCCGCGCAACGCCGCGGCCGGGAGCCTTAGACAACTTGACCCGGCGGTGACAGCGAAGCGCCATCTGGATGCCTTCTTCTACGGGACCGGCAGCTGGCGTGGCGGCGAGCAGCCGCAGCGCCAGAGCGAGCTGCTCAAGATCCTGCGAGTCTGGGGGCTGCGCACCAGTGCCGAGGTGCACGCGGTGCGGGGCGCCGCCGGCTGCCTGGCCTATTACCGAGATCTTGCTGCGCGCCGGCTACAGCTCCCGTACCAGATCGACGGTGTGGTCTACAAGGTCGATCGGCGTGCGGACCAGGAACGACTTGGTCAGGTGGCGCGCGCGCCACGCTGGGCAATTGCGCACAAATTTCCTGCCGATGAGGCGCTCACCCAGGTGCGCGCGATTGAGTTTCAGGTCGGCCGCACCGGGGCGCTGACCCCAGTGGCACGGCTCGAACCGGTGAGCGTGGGTGGCGCGACGGTCAGCAATGCCACGCTCCATAACATGGATGAGATCGAGCGCAAGGACGTGCGCAGCGGCGATACGGTGATCGTGCGCCGTGCCGGTGATGTGATCCCTGAAATCGTGCGCATGCTGCCGGAGCGGCGCCCGTCGGGCACCGTACCCGTGAAGCTGCCAAAGAAATGCCCGGCGTGCGGTTATCCGGTGATCCGTATCGAGGGGGAGGCGGTCGCTCGCTGCAGCGGTGGCGTTCATTGCCCGGCCCAGCGCAAGGAGTCGCTGCTGCACTTTGCCAGTCGCGGCGCGCTCGATATCGAAGGCCTGGGGGAGAAGCTCGTGGAGCAGTTGCTGGCGCACAAGCTGGTCAGTGCGCCCGCGGATCTCTATCGCCTCAGTGCCAAAACGCTCGCTGGGCTCGAGCGCATGGGCGAGAAATCTGCTGCGCGCTTGCTGGCAGCACTGGAGCGCAGCAAGCACACCGAGCTTGCCCGGCTGCTCTACGGCCTGGGAATCCCCGATGTGGGAGAAGCCACCGCGCTGGGCTTGGCGCGGCATTTTGGCGGCTTGTCCGCCTTGATGGACGCTTCGCTCGAGCAGATCCTGGAAGTGCCGGATATCGGACCGATCGTCGGCGCACAAGTGGTGAGTTTTTTTGCCAGTAAGCGCAACCGCGCCGATATCGAAGGGCTGCGGGCCGCCGGCGTCCACTGGAGCGAGCAGGCGCCGGCCGCACGCGCCGCGCCGCTGCCACTGGAAGGCGTGACCGTCGTGCTCACCGGCACCCTCGAGCATTTCACCCGCGAGCAGGCCGCCAAGCAGCTGCGGCGCCTGGGCGCCAAGGTGGCCGGTTCGGTGTCCGCACGCACCCGTTACCTCATTGCCGGGAGCGATGCGGGCTCGAAGCTTGCGAAGGCCCAGGAGCTGGGTGTCGAAGTGCTCGATGAGGCGGCTCTGGTCCGGTTGCTGGCAACGCCCACCAGCACACCGAGCTAGCGCCGCGCGGCAAAAACAGGCCCGGCCGGTTGCCCGGCCGACCCTTAGATTGGCTCAGCCAGCCGCAGCAGCCGATGGCCTGCGGCTCGGCGAAGCGCCAAGTCCGTTAGAGCGACTTCTCGATCTTCGCGCTCTTCAGCAGCTGATCCTGGTAGTCCTTGAACTTCTTGGCCATTACGGACTGGGACAGGCGATCCTTGACCGAATCGAACGGCGGCGGCGTCGTATCGCGTACGTCCTCGAGCTGGATCACGTGGAAGCCAAAATCAGTCTTGACCGGTGTCTGCGTGATCTCACCCTTCTTCAGCGCGATCACGGCATCACCAAAGGGCTTGACCATGCTGGTGGTCTTGAACCAGCCCAGTTCCCCACCGCTGGCCTTGGAGCCATCGATGGATTCAGCCTTGGCCAGATCCTCGAACTTGGCGGTCTTCTTGTTGAGCTTTTCGATGATGGCCTTGGCCTCATCCTCGCTCTTGACCAGGATGTGCCGGGCCTTGTACTCGGTCTTGGGCTGACTGGTGATATAGGTGTCGTATTCAGCCTTCAGCTCCGCATCGGTGGGCTTGCGGTCCTTCAGGTACTCGTTGGCCGAAGCCTCTTCGAGCAGCTGCAGGCGCTGCACGGCCAGGGCCTGGCGCGTATCGCCTTTCTTATCGAGCCCATCCTTCTCGGCCTGCTGCGCGACCACTTCGGCGCGGATCAGCGTGTCGAGAATCTGGTTGCGCTGCTCTTCGGTCAGATCAGCTGGGGCCTTGTTGGCCATGTTCTTGGTCAGGAAGTTGTACAGGTCGCGGCTCAGCGGATGGCCGTTGACCGTTGCCACAGGCTTGGCCTCGGGCTCAGTCGCCGACTGTTTGGGAGCGCAGGCGGCCAGCAGCGCCAGGGCAGCCACGCCGGCAACGGAACAAAGTCTGGATACTTTCATTTGAAATCTCAGTTAGTTACGACAGAAAACTCTAAACTTCTTCAGGAGCTGTGGTCTCGAGCGCCAGGGCATGGATCTCGGAGCCGAACAGCGGAGCGAGCGCATCGTGCACGAGTCGGTGCCGCTGCACCAGAGGGAGTCCGGAAAACGCTTTTGACACAATGTGCAGGCGAAAGTGCCCTCCGGAGCCCGCCCCGGCATGGCCGACATGCCGGGCGCTGTCATCGAGCAGCTCAAAGCGCGTGGGTTGCAGGCGTTCCTGTACCAGCGCGCGGATCCGCTCCAGGCGTTCAGCGACGTTGCCCATTTACGCTTCCGAGGCCGCTGGGCGGCGTGAGGCCAGCCACAGCCCGTGGCCCGCGGCGAACAGCATGGTCGCTGCGGTCATGCCGTAGACCTTGAAATTGACCCAGGCACTTTCGCTGGCGTGAAAGGCGACATAGAGATTGGCGGCGCCCAGCAGCACGTAGAAGCCGACCCAGGTGAGATTGGCCCGCCGCCAGGCGCGCGCGCTCAGAGCACCGGGAACGGGCATGGCCGGCTCGAGCAGCCGCTGTGTGAACGGGCTGTGTCCGATCCACTGGCTGGCCAGAAAGGCGAGCGCCAGCAGCCACAGGAAGATGGTCGGCTTGAGTTTGAGGAACCGGGCATCGTGCAGGATCAGCGTCGCTGAGCCGAGCAGCAGCACCAGTACGGTGCTCAGGCCGAGCAGCGGACTCAAGTGCCGGGTGCGCAGCCAGTCGATGAGCACCACCAGCACCATCAGACCCATCAGCACCGCCGTGGCCACATAGATGCCGCCGAGCTTGTAGGCCAGCCAGAAGCCGAGCAGCGGCAGGAAATTGAGCGCGTTCTGCATAGGGTGGAAGTTCAATCGGGCAGCTTCAGGGCCGCGTATATTAGCCAATACGCGGGGCAGTCGCCCCGTATACCCAATTGACAGCACCTGGGCCGGGCGGCTGGCAGCCGCCTCCGGTCCGCACAGTGCAGATGGCCGCCGATGAGTCAGTATTTCGAACTACACCCCAAAAACCCGCAGCTGCGCCTGATCCGCCAAGCGGCCCAGATCGTGCGCGAGGGCGGCCTGATCGCCTATCCGACCGACAGCTGCTATGCCCTGGGGACTCATCTGGGGGACAAGGGGGCGCTGGAGCGCCTGCGGCGCCTGCGCGGGGCCGATCGGCACCATCATTTCACACTGGTGTGCAGCGACCTCAGTGAAATCGCCCGCTACGCACGCATCGACACCCGGCAATTTCGGCTGCTCAAAGCCGCCACCCCGGGGCCCTACACATTTCTGCTGGAAGCCACGCGTGAGACCCCGCGCCGCCTGCAGCACCCGCAGCGCAAGACCATCGGCATCCGCATCCCCGATCATCCGGTGCCACAGCTGCTGCTGCGTGAACTGGGCGAGCCGATCATGAGTTCCACGCTGTTGCTGCCCGGGGAGGAGCTGCCACTGACCGATGGCGCGGAGATCCGTGCCCGGCTCGAGCACGAGCTCGATGCGGTGCTCGACGGCGGGCACTGCGGCATCGAGCCGACGACCGTCATTGACCTGGCGGTCAATCCGCCGGTCGTGCTGCGACTCGGGCGTGGACCTATCGAGGGTCTGTTTGGCTGATGGCGAGGGCGGCGATCCGTATAATGGCCCGATCCTAAGCCGCACGCCCGCTGGGGCGAAAAGTAAGATATAGATGAGCGCTGCTCCCCTCGGCAAGCGCGTGCTCTCGGGCATGCGTCCTACCGGCCAGTTGCATCTGGGCAATTACCACGGCGCGCTGCGCAACTGGGTCGAGCTCCAGTACCAGTACGAGTGCTTTTTCTTCGTGGCCGACTGGCACGCGCTCACGACCGGGTACGATGACACGAGCCAGCTGCCCCATCACACGCTGGAGATGCTGATCGACTGGCTCGCGGCGGGTCTTAACCCGGGCGTGGCGACCTTGTTCGTGCAGTCGGCGGTGCCGGAGCACGCCGAGCTGCACCTGCTGCTCTCGATGATTACGCCGCTGGGCTGGCTCGAGCGCGTCCCCAGCTACAAGGATCAGCAGGAGCAGCTCAAGGATAAGGATCTGGCAACCTACGGGTTTCTGGGCTACCCGCTGCTGCAGAGCGCTGACATTCTGCTGTACCGCGCCGCCTTCGTGCCGGTCGGTGAGGATCAGGTGGCGCACGTGGAAATCACTCGCGAGATCGCGCGCCGCTTCAATCATCTGTATGGCCAGGAGCCAGACTTCGAGCTCAAGGCCGAGGCTGCGATCAAGCAGCTCGGTGGACGCAACATCACCCTCTACCGGCAGCTGCGCAAGCAGTTCCAGGAGGCCGGGGATGCTTCGGCCCTCGAGCGCGCCCGGACACTGGTCGAGGGCAATACCCGCATCACCGTGGCCGATCACGATCGGCTGCTCGGCTATCTGGAGGGCACGAGCGTAAGCATTCTGGCCGAGCCGCAGGTACTGCTGACGGCAACGCCCAAGGTACCGGGCCTTGATGGGCGCAAGATGTCCAAGTCCTACGGCAATACCATCGGCATGCGCGAGGATCCCGACAGTGTGGCGCGCAAGCTCAAGACGATGCAGACTGACCCGGCGCGCGTGCGGCGCACCGACCCGGGGGACCCGGAGAAGTGCCCGGTGTTTGCCCTGCACCGGATCTATTCGGATCAGGCGACGCAGGAGTGGGCGGCGGCCGGCTGCCGCAGCGCGGGGATTGGCTGCCTGCAGTGCAAGGAGCCGCTGATCGAGAAAGTCGTCACCGAGATCACGGCGATGCGCGAGCGGGCGCGGGAGTTCTATGAAAATCCTGAGCTGGTTACCAACCTGGTCGCCGAAGGCTGCCAGAAGGCGCGCGAGGCGGCCCGCGAGACCCTCGGTGAAGTGCGTCGCGCCATGCATTTGCAGGTCGGCTGAATGCGGGCCGGGTCGCTTCCCATGAACTGCCGGAGATGCGCGTGAAGCCGGAACTGAAGATCGTCGTCTCCAACCCGCAGTTGCCGGGCCTTGAGCCAGTGCACACCCCAGAGCAGGGTGAGATGCCCTTCGCCATGGTGCACGGGGAGCCGCTGACGCAGCTGCCGCGTGACCTGTACATCCCGCCGCAGGCGCTCGAAGTGTTTCTCGAGGCCTTTGAGGGACCGCTCGATCTGCTGCTGTATCTGATCCGGCGCCAGAACATCAACATTCTGGACATTCCGATTGCCGAGATCACGCGCCAGTACATGCGCTACATCGAGCTGATGCAAAACCTGCAGCTCGAGCTTGCCGGGGAGTACCTGGTGATCGCGGCTACTCTAGCCGAGATCAAATCCCGCATGCTGCTGCCGCGCCCGCCGGGGCTCGATGACAGTGAAGAGGATCCACGCGCTGAGCTCGTGCGCCGCCTGCAGGAGTACGAGCGCTTCAAGCGCGCCGCGGCCGACATCGATGAGCTGCCGCGGCTCGAGCGCGACGTGTGGCAGGCGGTGGTGCAGCTTGAGGAGCGACCGGTCACGCGTGCGCTGCCGCAGGTCACCTTGCGCGAGATGCTGCTGGCATTTCGTGACGTCGCGCAGCGCACACAAATGTTTGCGCACCACCATGTGCAGCGCGAGCGCCTCTCGGTGCGCGAGCGCATGAGTGATGTGCTGGCGGCGCTGGAGCGCGGCGCGTTTTTGCCCTTCGTGCAATTGTTCCGCCCGGAAGAGGGCCGCATGGGCGTGACGATCACCTTTGTCGCCATTTTGGAACTGATGCGCGAGGGGCTGATCGATCTGGTGCAGACCGAGCCGCTCGGCCCGCTGCACGTGCGCGCTGCCAGCACAAGCCGTACACTCCACCTCGTGGAAGAGAGTCCCGGTCAGGCTCCCAGCGAGAGCCCCGGCAATGAACCTGGTGCACCATAGGGCCGGCACATGATCGAGCAATACACCAAGAATGTGATTGAGGCAGCGCTGCTGGCCGCGGGACGGCCACTTGCCAACGCCGAACTTGAGGAGCTGTTCGCCGGCGTGGGCAGACCTGATGCGGCCGCCGTACAGGCCGCGCTCGAGGCGCTTGCCGGTGAATATGACGGGCGCGGCATCGAGCTGGCGCAGACCGCCAGCGGCTGGCGCGTGCAGGTGCGCCGCGAATTCTGCAATGAGATCGTGCGGCTCTGGCCCGAGCGTCCGCAGCGCTACTCGCGCGCGCTGCTCGAGACGCTGGCGCTGATCGCCTACCGCCAGCCCATTACCCGCGCCGAGATCGAAGCGGTGCGCGGCGTGGCGGTCAACCCCGGCATCATCAAGACACTGCTCGAGCGCAACTGGATCCGGGTCGTGGGCCACCGCGACCTGCCCGGACGCCCGGAACTGCTGGGCACCACGCGCGAGTTTCTCGATTACTACGGCCTGCGCAGTCTCGATGAACTGCCACCGCTCGCGGAGCTGCGGATGCTGGGAGAAATGGAGCCGCAACTCTCGCTCCCCGGCACCGGCGAGCACGAGAGCGCACCGGTCGCCAGTGCCGAGGTCCCGGCCCTGAGCGATGATTCGCAGGATGGGGAGGATGAGATCAGCGCCAGCCCTGGGCAGAATCGCGGCTCTGGCCTGGTCGCCGCCCCGCCCGCGGGCGAGCTCTGAGCCAGGCTTCCCAGGCTTCCCTTTGAAAACCGCAGCGGAGGGTGAGCGCCTGCAGAAGGTGCTTGCTCAGCTCGGCCTCGCCTCACGCCGGCAGGCTGAGGAGTGGATCCGTGCCGGACGCGTCTCGGTCAACGGCGAGAGTGCTCAGTTGGGCCAGCGTGTGCGCCCCGAGGATCAGCTGCGCCTGGATGGCCGACCAATCCGTCAGCGGCCAGCTTCCAAACCGGTGGTGCTGCTCTGTCATCGCTCCCCCGGAGTCCCGCTCCTGCCGCGCACGGCACGACCCGCGGGCGCCGAGAGCGAGAGCGGGGCTGAGCCGGCGGCCGATGCCACCGAAGCGCTGGCGCTCTCACTGCCGCGCAGCGCCGGCCGCCGCTTCGTCAGCATCAGCCCGATGCCGCAGGTCGATGGCGGTCTGGAATTGCTTAGCGCTGATGGCGCGCTCGCGGCGCAGCTGCAGCGCGCGGTACACGAGCACCCGAGTGAATTTAGCGTGCGGGTGCGCGGCGAGCTCTCCGAGGAGCAGCGCGCGGCCGTGCTTGCCGGCATGCTCGATCGGGGCGTACCGCTGCGCGTGCAGAGCATCGAGCCGGCCGGCGGCGAGGGCGTGAGCCGCTGGTACCTGCTGATCGCGCAGGGCGCGAGCGGCAATCAGATCCGTCAGCTGCTCGAGCGCTGCGGCGTGCTCGTCAGCAGGGTGCTGCGCACGCGCCTTGGCGCCTTGAAGCTCGAGCGCTCGTTGCCGCGGGGTCGCTGGCGCGAGCTCACCGAGGCCGAACAGGACAGCCTGCTCAAGCCCCCGCCAGCGCCTGCCGTGGCGCCTGACAATTCAGGCTCTGCCCCGACACGCCCCGTGCGTGGGCACCGAGCAGCCAGAGGTAAGGGTTGATGATCGCCTCCGGCTCGGCCAGTGCCAGCACATCCTCGGATGGATAGGCCTGGCGCCGCATGCGGGTGCGCGTCGGGCCGGGATTGAGCACATTGACGCGGATCGGCACGCCTTCGGACAACTCCTCGGCCAACAACGCACTCAAACCCTCGACGCCGCACTTGGACACTGCATAGGCGCCCCAGAAGGCGCGCGGCTTGCGACCCACACTGCTGCTGGTAAATATGATCGAGGCATCGGCGGCACGGTGCAGCGACGGCAGCAGCACCTGAGTGAGCACGAAGGCGGCGGTGAGATTCACATGCAGCACGCGGCACCACATCGGCACATCGTAGTGCTCGATCGCGGTCAGGCCCCCGAGTATGCCGGCGTTGTGCACCAGCCCATCGAGCCGCCCGTAGCGCTTGCTGATGGCCTCGGCCAGGCCGTCATAGTCAGAGGCCAGGGCCTGCTCGAGATTCAGTGGCGCAATGCTCGCCGCGCCGGCACGGATCGCCGAGATTTCGGCATGCACGGCTTCGAGGCGCTTGACCGTGCGTCCAATAAGCACCAGCTCGGCACCGCACCGTGCCGCAGCCAGCGCCAGCGCGCGCCCGATGCCATCACCGGCACCGGTGATCGCAATCACCCGGCCGCGCAACAAGTCCGGTTCAGGTTGGAAGCCCAGTGCCTGCTGCTGATAGTCGATTCCAGTCATCACGTACCTTCTCGCTTGGTTCATGTCGTGTTATCGGACGGCGCCGCGGCAGCGGGCCGCGGCCAGCGCCAGCGAAACAGGCCGGCCTCGGCTGCGCGC
>Ga0182030_10001069_pt1 | contig 55120 bp, 57 predicted proteins | sample 812S3MmetaG_FD_121299 | JGI IMG/M metagenome (GOLD analysis project Ga0182030, IMG submission 121299) | Permafrost microbial communities from Stordalen Mire, Sweden - 812S3M metaG (Illumina Assembly) | ecosystem: Environmental > Terrestrial > Soil > Wetlands > Permafrost | place: Sweden...
ACTCGATCGTCGAGGCGATCGTCGCGATATAGGCGTCGAGCTTGGCGTTGAGGGCGAGGAACTCCGCCGTGTCCTTCTCGCGGTTGTTGAAATACATGTGCAGCGAGATGTAGTCGACCGCGTCGTAGCAGTGCTCGAGCACGACGCGTTCCCACTCGGGGTAGGTCGCCATGTCGGAGTTCGACGAGCCGCAGACGATCAGCTTCAGCGCGGGATCGAAGGCGCGCAGAGTCTTGGCGACCTCGTTGGCGAGGCGGCCGTATTCGTCGGCCGTCTTGTGGCCGACCTGCCACGGGCCGTCCATCTCGTTGCCGAGGCACCAGCGCCTGACGCCGAAGGGTTCGGCGCGACCGTTGGCCTTGCGCAGGTCGCCCCAGTAGCTGCCGGTCGGGCCGTTGACGTATTCGACGAAGTTGCGCGCTTCGTCGAGGCCGCGCGAGCCGAGATTGATCGCGAGCATCATCTCCGAGCCGACCGACGCGCACCAGTCGGCGAATTCGTGCACGCCGACGGCGTTCGATTCGGACGTGTGCCAGGCGAGGTCGAGGCGGGTCGGGCGCTTGTCGCGCGGGCCGACGCCGTCCTCCCAATTGTAGGCCGAGACGAAGTTGCCGCCCGGATAGCGCACGACAGGGATGTTCAGCGCCTTGACGAGTTCGATCACGTCGCCGCGCATGCCGTTGGCGTCGGCGGTCGGGTGATCGGGCTCGTAGACGCCGGTGTAGACGGCGCGGCCGAGGTGCTCGAGGAATGCGCCGTAGATCCGGTTGTCGATCATCGCAATGCGGTAGTCGCGATGCGCGGTGACAGTCGCCCTCATGGTTCCTCGCCTCATTCGTATCAGATTGTTTGATACAATAAAGACCTTTCCCGCGCGGCCGTCAAGTCTCACGGAAGGTGCGGCAGATATTGAAAAAACGGTGATATGTCAGTCGATTGGCGAGAAAACAAATTCTGCTCTGCGACAATTTCTGCGGACCGATCGGCTTGACAATATCGGGAATGCAGATGAAAAGGCTTGGCGCCCCTGCATTTCCCGGCTACCATCGTCGTCGTCAGGCTTCTCGACGACGGGTCGGTCCAGCGAAGCGCGTTCCAGGCGGGCGAACCCGTCGGCGACATTCTGGGAGGAAATCGACATGATCCGCAAAGCATTCACTGCGACCTTGGCGTGCGCCTTGCTGGCTGCGGGCGCCGCCCGGGCGACCGAAACAATCGTATGGTGGGACTTCCTCAGCGGCGGCGACGGCGTCCGCATGAAGGCCATGCTCGCCGAATTCAACAAGGAATTCGACGGCAAAGTCCATATTGAAGCGACGACGCTCGAGTGGGGCGTGCCATTCTACAGCAAGGTCCAGACCTCGACGGCGATCGGCCAGGGCCCCGACGTGATGACCTATCACGAATCGCGCATGCCGCTCGGCATCTCGCAGAACGTATTGAGCCCGATCACCCCCGAAGAACTCGCGGCGGCGGGGATCAAGTCGAGCGACTTCGGCGAGGCGAACTGGAAGGCGGCGCAAGGAAGCGACGGCAAGCAATATGCGATCCCGCTCGATATCCACTCGATCATATTGTATTATAACAAGGACTTGCTGAAGAAGGCCGGCCTGCTCGGCGACGACGGCAAGCCGAAAGGGCTCGACGGCGTGGCCAATTGGGACGCCGCGCTGGCGAAGCTGACCACCAAGGACGTGGCGGCGTTGTCGGTGCCGAACGACTCGGCGAGCGGGTGGCGCCCCTTCTACACGCTGCTCAACCAGCAGGGCGGCCAGTTCCTGAAGGACGGCAAGTTCCTCGACGGCGACAATCTCGCCAAGGCCGAGACCGCGGTCGGGGAAATGCAGAAGTGGGTCAAGAACGGTTGGACCCCGGCGAACACCGAATACGCCGCCTCGATCGCCCTCTTCACCGCGGGCAAGGTGGCGATGCATATCAACGGCGTCTGGGAGGTTCCGACCATGGTCGACCTCGCCAAGAAGGGCCAGCTGTTCGACTGGGGCGCGATGCAAATCCCCGTGCTTTACAGCCAGCCGGCGACCTGGGCGGATTCGCACGCCTTCGCGATTCCCAACCGCCAGGGCAATCCGGTCGATCCGGCCAAGCGCAAACTGGTGCTCCAGGCGATCCATTGGTTCAACGAGCACTCGCTCGAGTGGGCGGGCGGCGGCCACATCCCGGCCTATCTGCCGGTGCAGGAAAGCGCGGCGTTCCAGGCGTTGAAGCCCAACGCCGATTATGTCTCGCTGGCCAAGACCGCGGTCTTCGACCCGGTTTCGACCTTGGCGGGCGTGGCCTCGCCGGTCTATGACGCGACTGGCAACTACATCATCCCGGCGATGATGGGTGAGATGACGCCGGCGGACGCCGTGCGGAAGATGCGCGACGATCTGCAGAGCCAGGCCAAGTAAGGCCCAGCCCCGCGCTCGCCGGACCACCTCCCGGCGGGCGCGGCGGGCAGCGCGCCAAGGCGGTTCCGCCATGCTCAAAAGCAAACGGAGCGAATACGCCGCCGCCGCCATCCTGATGGCGCCGTTCGTCGTCGTTTACGGCGTCCTGTTCGTCTATCCGACGATCAAAATGGTGGAGTTGAGCTTCACCAACGCCCCGCTGATCGGGCCGGGCCAATGGGTGGGCTTCGACAACTATTGGCGGCTCGCGACCGAGCGCCAGTTCCCGCTCGCGGTCTGGAACACCATCTACTTCGTGCTCCTATCGGCGCTGCCGAGCACCCTTCTCGCGCTGGTCGTCGCGCTCGGCGTGAATCGCCTCAAGGGCTGGGTGCAGAGCCTGGTGCTCGCCGCCTTCTTCCTGCCCTACATCCTGCCGGTGTCGGTCGTCTGGCGCATCTGGAGCTGGATGTTCGACAAGGATTTCGGCATCGCACAATATCTCATCGCCCCGCTCAACGGCGGACAACATCTCTCGATCTTCCGCACCATACCCTTGTTCATGCCGATGGTCGCTCTGGTGACCATCTGGTGGCTGTTGGGCTTCAACGTGCTGCTCTTCGTCGCCGGCCTGCGCAACATCTCCAAAGAGATCTACGAGGCCGCGGGGCTCGACGGCGCCAGCCGCTGGGCGCAGTTTTCGCGCATCACCTGGCCGCTCATCTGGCCGGTGACCGTGCTCGTTTTGACGATCCAGCTCATCCTGCAGTTCAAGATCTTCGACCAAGTCTATCTGTTCACGCAGGGTGGCTACCGCGTCGACACGACGATGGTGATGGTCCAATATATTTTCCGGCAGGCATTCCAATTGAACAAGGGAGGCCTCGCCGCGGCGGCTTCGGTCTTCCTCTTCCTCCTGATCATCGTCATGTCGGTGTTGCAGTATCAGCTTCTTCGAGGGCGAGGGCAGCGATGACGGCCGCCGTCGCCGACGCGCTCGCGCCGCCCACCGCCCGACGGCTCTCGCGCCTGCGCCATCTCGACCTCATCGGCCTCGTCGTTACGCTTGCGACGGTCGCGCTCGCGATCGCCTGGGCGTTCCCGCTCTATTGGGGGCTCGTGACGACGTTCAAGCACGAGTACGAAATCGTGAAGCCCGGCATTCAGTTGTGGCCGGCCGACTTCACCTTCGAGAACTATGTCCATGTGCTGCTGCAGACCAAGATCGGCCTGTGGTACATCAACTCGCTGATCACCTCCGGCGCCGTGACCGGCATCGTCATGCTGATGGCGGCGAGCGCGGGCTATGCGATTTCGCAGCTCAATTTTCCCGGCCGCACCCTCTTCTGGTGGATGATCATGGCGAGCTTCATGGTGCCGATCCCGGCGCTGATCGTCAATCATTTCATCCTGATGGGCCAATTCGGGTGGGTCAACACGCTGGCGGGCGTCATCGCCCCGCAGCTCATCGCGCCGGTGACGGTCATCATCTACAAGCAATTCTTCGATTCCGTGCCCAAGGATTTTCGCGAAGCGGCGGTGATGGACGGCGCCAATGAGTTCCAGCTGCTCTTCCGCATCTATCTGCCGATGAACTGGGGCATCACCACCGCGCTGGCGATCATCACCTTCATCGGCGCCTGGAACCTGTTCCTGTGGCCGTTCCTCGCCGTGAGCTCCGAGGACAAGATGAACATCACCGTCGGCATCACGCAGGTTCACGACGCCTTCGGCGTGAGCTACGGGCGCGATCTCGCGGTGGCGATGCTCGCCGCGCTGCCGGTCGCCCTCGTCTATCTGATCTTCCAGCGGCGCGTGACTCAGGCCATCATGCTGTCGGCGGGCATCAAGGGATGAGCGCAATTCCGGAAAAAGCGGGAAACGGCGCGACGCCGCATGTCGAGCTCAGGCGCGTGACCAAGCGCTACGGCGTCGTGACGGCGATCAACGACATCAGCCTCACCGTCGACAAGGGGTCGTTCACCGCGCTGCTCGGCCCTTCGGGCTGCGGCAAGTCGACGCTTCTGCGCATGATCGCGGGCCTCGAGCGCATCACGGTTGGTCAGTGCTTCCTCGATGGCGTCGACGTGACCGACATGGCGCCGGCCAAGCGGCGCATCGCCATGGTGTTCCAATCCTACGCCCTCTATCCGCACATGACGGTGAAGCAGAACATCGCCTTCTCGCTCTCGCTCGCCGGCGCGTCGCGAAAAGAGCAGGACGAGCGCGCGGGCGAGGTCGCGCGCATCCTCCAGCTCGAGCCCTATCTCGACCGCCGCCCGGCCGAGCTGTCGGGCGGACAGCGTCAGCGCGTGGCGATCGGCCGCGCGCTGGTGCGCAAGCCGGAAGTCTTCCTGTTCGACGAGCCGCTTTCGAATCTCGACGCCAAGCTGCGCGTGCAAATGCGGCTCGAGCTCGCCAAGCTGCACGCCGCTCTCGGCGCGACGATGATCTACGTCACCCACGACCAGACCGAGGCGATGACGCTCGCCGACAAGATCGTCGTGCTCGACGGGGGGAGGGTGGCCCAGGTCGGCGCGCCGCTCGAGCTCTACAACCAGCCGGCCAACAAGTTCGTCGCCGCCTTCATCGGCTCGCCGAGCATGAATTTCTTCTCGGTCGGCGTTGCTTCGGTCGAAGGCGGCGCGGCGACCGTCGCGCTGCCGGGCGGTCGGACGGCGCGGGTCGGCGTGAGCGTGAAGCGCGGCGCGATCGACGGGCCCGTCGATCTCGGCGTGCGGCCCGAGCATTTGGCGATCGTCGACGCGCACGATCCGAACGCGGGGCTTACAGGAACGATCGGCATCGTCGAGCGTCTCGGCAACGTAACCTTGGTCTATCTCGATACGCCGGCCGGACCGCTCATCGTCGAAGCGTCCGGGACCCTCACGGTCAAAGGCGGAGACTTGGTCGGCCTGAGACTGAACGAGCCGCAAGCGCGGCTGTTCGGCGCCGATGGCGCGACGATCTGATCGTCGCGAGCGACGCGCGGCGCGCCCTCATGGCGCGGTCGTCACCCGCAGCACGATATCCTGATCGTAATTGCCGAAGCCGCGGCCGAAGATGTTGACCCCGCCGGGGTGGCGCGCCTCGGGCTTGACCTCGATGCGCAGCCGGATCGAGTGGTGGGCGGAAATGTCGAGGTCGTCGAGCGTCAGCGACGAGATCTTGACGCCATCGACGAACGCGCCCTCGCGCGTGACGCGCCAGCTCTTCAGCATACCGTACTGGCTGCCCTTGAGCTTCCACCAGTCGGGGGTGAAGACGCCGCGCGTGTCGCCGTAATCGCCCGGGCTCGTCCACACGCCGGCTTCGCGGCCATTGATCGCCACCGTGATGTCGGACGGCCAGTCGATCGAAGTGCCCGGCACCTCGGACGACAGCTCCATCGAGAATTCGAGTTCGACGATCGACTTGCCGACGATGCGCGCGTTGTTGGGGAACTGGTATTCGACGAAACCGCGCGTGAACCACATCAGCCCGGCGTTCATGCGATCCGGATTGAGGAACGAGCCGGGCACGTCGAGCAGGCCGATGATGCCGTCGGGCGAGCACAGGCCGCACGGCGCGCTGACTTCGCAGCTGGTGTAGAGGCCGATCGGCATCGCAACTTCGATGACGTTGGCCTGTGCGCCGTTGGGGTCGTCGCGGAACATCACCAGCACGTCGTCGAAAGCGAGGAAGCACAGCTTCTGCTGGCCCTTCCTGCCCTTCTGGGTCTCGGTGCGGATCAGCGCGGCGTCTTCGAGGGTCTGCAGGTTCGACGACACCGTCGATTGCGGCAGGTCGAGCGCGCCGGCGATCTCGTTGACGTTGACGCCCGGGCGATTGTGCAACAGCCGCAGGATGCGGATCCGTTGCGGCGAGGCGAGCGCGCGCAGCACCTCCGGCCGCTGCTCGGGATCGACCACCAGAAAATTGCGCGACATGGCTCGCTATCGGCTCCCAAAGATTCGCGCCAGTCTATATCAGGTTTCTCGATATTTTGATAATGCGGAGCGACGTCGGGAATTAGCGGCGCCCAGGCGCCGCGTCGGCCGTCGCCGTTCCGCGCCTTCCGTCTGGGCCGCCGCACTGCTCGCGACTTTGCGCTAACGCGCTATAAAGTTACGGATTCCTCGTTTTCAAACCGGTCCGACGGTTGGCCGGCGAGCAACCGCCAGGCGCGCCGGCCGGGCGTCGCCTCAGCTGGGCGCCTGTATCGCCGATCGTGATTTGCATCCGCCCGCCCGGCCTATGCCGACCCGCGGCGCTGGGCTCAGCTCGCCGCTGCGATCTTGTCCTGCGTCTTGGCGCCGAAGTCGCTCGCGTCATGGCGCTCGCGAAGCTGGCTCGCCGGTTCGCCGCTGGTGCGGTTGACCATGCGGCCGCGCTTCACCGCCGGCCGCTCGAGCAGCATGTCGGCCCAGCGCTGGACGTGCTTGTAGTCCTGCACGGCGAGAAACTCGGCCGCCCCGTATTGCCAGCCCTTCGCCAGGCCGCCGTACCAGGGGAAGATGGCGATGTCGGCGATCGTATAGGCGTCGCCAGCGACATACCGGCTCTCCGCCAGACGGCGGTCGAGCACGTCGAGCTGCCGCTTCACCTCCATCGCGAAACGGTCGATCGCATATTCGATCTTCGTCGGCGCGTAGGCGTAGAAATGGCCGAAGCCGCCGCCGAGATAGGGCGCGCCGCCCATCTGCCAGAACAGCCACGACAGGGTCTCGGCGCGCGCCGCGGCTTCGCTCGGCAGGAAAGCGCCGAACTTCTCGGCGAGGTAGAGCAGGATCGCGCCGGACTCGAACACCCGGATCGGCGTGGGTCCGCTGCGATCCATCAGCGCCGGAATTTTCGAATTGGGGTTCACGGCGACGAAGCCGCTGCCGAACTGGTCGCCTTCGCTGATGTCGATCAGCCAGGCGTCGTATTCCGCGCCGCTTTTGCCCAGCGCCAGCAGCTCTTCCAGCATGATCGTCACCTTCACCCCGTTGGGCGTGCCGCGCGAATAAAGCTGCAGCGGATGACGGCCGACCGGCAGCGCCTTTTCGTGCGTTGCACCCGCGACGGGTCGGTTGGTCTTGGCGAAACGGCCGCCGTTGGCGTTGTTCCACGTCCACACTTTTGGCGGAACATATTCAGACGGCTCGCTCATCTCCGACCTCCGAGACTTTCGTTGCGCGCTTCGATCGCTGGGACGCAAGGTCCGCGCCTTTCGATTAGGCGATAGACCCGGCCGGCGACGCGGTCGAGTGAAACGGCCTCGGCGGGGTCGCAAGCGGGTTCAAATCTTCGCCATCCGCGTTCGGACGATTGGGGCCGCGCCGACGGGCGTCGGTCGCGCGCCGGCGCCGGCCTGAGAAGCGCTTCGCTCGCGCGATCCTTTCGCCGAACGGCGCCGAAGCAGGCCAGCCCGCAGCGAGGCTGCGCATTGGCGCGCGTCCGACCGGCAGGGGCGGGGTTGCTTCCGGACCGAGGCGCCGCGCTTCGCACGGTCTTTCGGCAAACGGCGGCCGGCTCGCAGGTTCTAAGGAGTTCGTCGTCGGCCCTTGGGAACGACTTGCAAGTAGCTGACGGTCATCGTGGTGTCGTCGTTCAGCACGCCGATCACCGTCTTTTCGATCGCGTCCAAGGTGAGCTGGCTGAAGTTTACGGAATTCGGGTCGGTGTCGAATTCGACTTCGATCACCAACGTCTTGACCCACATCGCATCTTCCCAGCTCCATTCGAACCAGGTCCGAGACACGTTGGGGAGTTTCGACAACGCCTCCCGGACGATCGCAATGTTGCCTCTCATGACCAAGTCGCTCCACGAATTCTCACGTAGCCGTCGGCGGATGTGGGGCATCAAGTTCGCGCAGTGTCAATCCTTCGACCATTTAGACTGACCCGTCGCGCCGCTCCAGGCGCGACGAAACGCGGCGTGGCGCGGCGCCGCGCAATCTCTCGCGCCGGCGACGACCTGCCCCTGCGGCATAGTTAACAGATCGCTAGCTTAGACATCTGGATTTAAAGTAATTATCGCACTGTAGCGCAATCGATCGTATGTAGTATTGCCCCGTTCCTGAGGATGTCGGGGCAGGCGATGCGTATAATCTTTGGTTTACTTGTCGCAGTTGCGTCAACGCTGGGCGCCTTCGCGCCGAGCGGCGCCGCGGCGGCGGTCATGGCGGGTCCGTTTCGCGACGCCGCGCCGCGCCCCGAGCGCTTGCAGCTCTCTTCGCCGGTACTGGCCCCGATGGCGTTCAGTCGCTTTTGCCTGCGCTACCGTGAAGACTGCGAAATCCATCGCTTGCGCGACGCGAGCGGCGTGACGCGCGCGCACTGGGGCGAGGTGGCGAGGGTCAACGCCGAGGTCAACCACGCCATCGCGCCGCAAGCGGACGACGGCGACGTCGTCGACGAGACCTGGCGCGTCGCCCCCACGGCCGGCGCCTGCCACGATTACGCCGTCACCAAGCGTCACGAACTCATGCAACTGGGGTGGCCGTCGCGCGCGCTGCTGCTCGCCGAGGTCGTCACCCGCTGGGGCGAGCACCACCTCGTGCTGGTGGTGCGCACGCGCACCGGCGATTTCGTCGCCGACAACCTCTATCCGGGGGTGCGGCCGTGGTACGCGGCGCCCTATCGCTGGGTCAGAATCCAAACCCTCGAAAATCCGATGTACTGGTCGACGGTCGAGGCCGATCCGACGACGACCGCCGAACCGTCGCTGGCAAGCGCGTCCGGCCAAGATTCGGACGACACGCTGGTCGCCGCCGACGCCACGGAAATTGCCGCCGCCGATGCACAACGCGAGGCGACTGACGTGATCTTGGCGCTCGAAGCCCCGACCCAACGCTACGCTCTCGACGACGGTCTCGAGCTGGGCTCGTTTTCGCTCGCAGGGCCGGCGGTGGTTGCCTCGGCGACGCCCGCGGCGGAACCGGAATTCGCGCCCGCCGACGAACCCGCCTTCGCCGGCGGACGCCCGGTCGACGCTGCGGCCGCCGCGACCGATCCGGCGGCGGTCGCCTTTATCGGGCGCTCCGACGGCGACCTCGCCCCCGATCCGTTCGGCTATGGCTCGTTGATTTCGATGAACTGACCGGCTGCCGCTCAGGCAAGCGCATCGGTTTCGCGCCGATCGAGAGCCCTTCCTCGGCGCCACGGCTCAGCCGGGCGCAGTCAGGCTCGACGCCAAATCCGGCCGGATCGACTTGACCGCGTGTTCGATGAAGACGCGGGCGCCGGCGCCGAGGCTTCGATAGACTGCCGACAGTTCGCTCAGCCTGCCATGGGCGATCATCGCGCGCACGTCGCTGCGCGCGAACTCGTCGAGTTCCTCGTCGGGCGATCCGGCCGCCGAGAGGGCCATCTGCAGACGATCGGCCATGCCCGCGTCGTCGGCGGGCGCGGTGTAGTAGACCATTTTCACAACCGCGTTGAATTGGGTCGCCCGTCGCGGGTCGCTCTCGTAGAGCTTCGCCAGGCGCAGCCACAGCTGCGGCCGATAAGGCGCGAGCGACAGCGCCTTTTCGGCGGCGCGACGAAACGCCTGACGCGCCGCGTCCGCTCCCGCGTCGGCGCGCTCCGCCTCGGCCAACGCGTAGGCGCCCCAAAGATCGCCGCGCAGCCAGCCGAGCATCGCTTCGGCGCGGACCGTCTCAGGGGCCGGCGCGCTTTGGTGGGTCGCCGCGCGAAGCGCTTCGGCCGCCGCCATCGGCAGGGCGATCGCCGCGAGCAGAAGCGCGAGGGCGGCCATCAGGTATCGCAGCCAAACTACGTCGTACGGCATGGCGCCGAGCCTATCGGCCTTGGCCGCCGAACGCCAGCGCGGGGGGCGCTTCCTGCGGCGCGCCGCTACAGCGGCTTTTGGCCTTCCTCGTCGATCGTTATGGTATCAAGGCAATATGTTTGTTCTCCGACGCCATGCGGGAAACAGTCTGGCCCACTTTATTCAGTGTGCGCGCAAGTTCGCGATCGGCGTTCTTCTGTGTCTAAGAGGCGAGCTCTCGCTAACGCTATTTTTGAAATCCAGTTTTGGCGCGCTCCCTCCGAAAGCGCGCGATCTGGCGCTCTGGGCCGCCGATCCATAGAAGCCTTGGCTTGGCCGGCGTCTTTCGCCGTCTCCCGCCTCAACGTTCCGATCAGGCGGATCGAGCGCGCGGCGGAGGGGCCGCTGCGACGGCGCTTCGTTGGGAAAGCGGCTCCGCGTCAGCGGGTTGCAAGGCGCGGCTCAAGTCAGAGCGGAATGCTGGGAGGCGAAGGCGGCTCGGCGCAAGGCGATCGGCCTGGCGGGCCGCACGGGCCAGGCCAGCCTGCGGCCAAATCAAAGCATCGACGGCGACGCCGAGGGATTTCGCCAAGCCGCGGCGGTCATGGGTCCTCGCGCTTGCCGCGGGCGACGATGCGGAGCGCGTCGACAGGGGCGGGCGCCTGGAGCGTCAGCGCGTCTTGGGTTTCGGCGGTCAGCCAGAGCTCGAACGCCGCCGGGTCGGTCAGCACGACCGGCATCGCCTTGGGGTGGATCGGAGCGACGATCGCGTTGGGCGCGGCGGTGAGGAAGGCGAACAGCTCGTGCTCGCCCTCGATCGGCGCCGATTTCGGCCCGCGCAGTCCCCGCCAGCGTCGCCAAACGCCGGCGAAAGCGAACAGCGGCCGGCTTTCGTCGCGGGCGAACCACACCGGCGTCTTGCGCGGCTTCGCATCGGCGTATTCGCAGAAGGCGTTGACCGGCACGAGGCAGCGGTTGGCCGGCGCCAGCCAGCGCCGCCAGAAGGGGCTGGCCGGATTGCGCAGGTTGGTCACCAGCGGCGCGCCGACCTGCGGCGGGCCGGGCGCGCCCCAGCGCGCCAGTGCGAGCTCGCGGCCGCCCCCCGGCGCGGCGCGGACGATCGGCGCCATCTGGTCGGGGAAGACGGCCGAAAGCGGCGGCAGGTTGCCGGCGCGGTCGTCGGCGACGGCGAACAAGCGGCGAATCGCCTCCTGGTTGGTGGTGACCGAATAGAGGTTGCACATGGGCCGAAATTGCCCCGCCGCCGTCCCGAGGTCAAAAAGCGCTGAAAACCGCCCGCCAGCAGCCGGAGGCGCACATTTCGCTTGGCGAGGCGGGCCCGCTTCCTATATGACCGTCAATTGGCGCGGCGCCGAAAGGTTCCGCGCCCGAACTTTTTTGGCCTGGCGCGTCCGTTTGCGGCGCAACCGCCCGGCCGCCGTCGGACTTGAACAAACATGGCCAATCCATTCGAGTTTCTGCAGCAGGTGCGCTCCGAGGCGTCCAAGGTCGTCTGGCCCTCCCGTCGCGAGACGCTCATCACGACCGGCATGGTGATGCTGATGGTGGTGTTCACCAGCGCGTTCTTTCTGGTGGTCGACGAGGCGTTGCGGGTGGCGGTCAGTTTGGCGCTAGGCCTCGGCCGCGGCGGCTGAACCGCGCGCGGCGCTCTGCCGCTCAATCGAGGAATTCGGAATCCCGCACATGAACATGCGCTGGTACATCGTTCACGCTTACTCGAACTTCGAGAAGAAGGTCGCCGAGTCGATCCGCGAGCAGGCCGCCCAACGCGGCCTCGAGGATAAATTCGCCGAGGTCATGGTCCCGACCGAACAGGTCGTCGAGGTTCGGCGCGGCCGCAAGATCAATTCAGAGCGCAAGTTCTTCCCCGGCTACGTGCTGGTGAAATGCGACCTCACCGACGACGTCTACCACCTGATCAAGAACACGCCGAAGGTGACCGGCTTCCTCGGCGCCGACAAGAAGCCGATGCCGATCCCCGACGCCGAAGCCGAGCGGATCAAAGGCCAGGTCGCCGATGGCGTCGAGCGGCCGAAGGCGTCGATCCGCTTCGAGATCGGCGAGAATGTGCGCGTCGCCGACGGCCCGTTCGCCTCGTTCAACGGCGTCGTCGAGGAAGTCGACGAGCAGCGCTCGCGGGTCAAGGTCGCGGTGTCGATCTTCGGCCGCGCGACCCCGGTCGACCTCGAATACGGCCAGGTCGAGAAAGTGTGATCGAGCCGGGGTAACAAACGCCCTCGACGATGCGTATCGGGGAGGCCGGCGGCTCATGGCCGCCGCAAGTCGAGCGTCCGCTTCTAACGTCGCGAGGCCGCCATGCGCTATCACCGCAGCCGCGGGTGGGAGATTCCCGCCAGCGAGACCACGCCCGAATCGATCTTCCTCAACCGCCGCGCGTTCTTCGTCGGCGCCGGGGCGGCGTTGACCGTCGCCGGCCTGCTGCGGCGGGCCCACGCCGACGACGCCGATCCGACCACAGGGCTCTATCCGGCCAAGCGCAACCCGGCCTACACGCTCGATCGCGACGTGACGCCGGAGAAAGTCAACCTCCACTACAACAACTTCTACGAGTTCACGACCAGCAAGCGCGTCGACGCCGACGCGCTGAAGACGCGGCCCTGGACGGTGACGATCGACGGACTGGTCGAGAAGAAAGAGACCATCGACGTCGACGACCTGGTCAAGGCGATCGGGCTCGAGGAGCGGCTTTACCGCCACCGCTGCGTCGAAGCGTGGTCGATGGCGATCCCGTGGACCGGTTTTCCGTTGAAGGCGCTGGTCGATCGGGCGAAGCCGCTCTCGGCGGCGAAATACGTGCGCTTCGAGACTTTCCTCGACGATTCGATCGCCCCTGGCCAGCGCCAGTTCATGCCCTGGCCCTATATCGAGGGTCTGACGATGGCCGAGGCGACCAACGACCTCGCCTTCATCGTCACCGGCGCTTACGGCAAGCCGGTGGCCAAGGTCCAGGGGGCGCCGATCCGCCTGGCGACGCCGTGGAAATACGGGTTCAAGTCGGCGAAATCGATCGTCAAGATCAGCTTCGTCGCCGACCGGCCGCAGACCTTCTGGCAGCAGCTCGGTCCTGACGAATACGGCTTCTGGGCCAACGTCAACCCGGACGTGCCGCATCCGCGCTGGAGCCAGGCGCGCGAAACCTTCCTGACGACCGGCGAGCAGCGGCCGACGCTCCTCTACAACGGCTACGGCGAGCAGGTCGCCGCGCTCTACAAGGGGCTGGAGAAAGAGCCGCTCTACATGTGAGCGGACAATAAAATTGAATCGGCAATCGCGTCAGTAACGCCAGCGCTGCGCCTTGGCGACCAGGAAGTCGCGGAACGCCTGAATCCGGGCGACGTTCTTCAGTTCCTCGGCGTAGACGAGAAAGCAGTCCATTTCCGGCATGTCGACCTGCGGCAGCAGCCGCACCAGGCCGGAGTTCGGCTGCACGCAATAGTCGGGCAGCACCGCGATGCCGACCCCGTGCTCGACGGCGCGGATGATGGCGGCGACATTGTTGATCGCGATATGGGGGATGCGCGGCGACTTCGGATCGCGGCCGACGGTCAGCAGCGAATTGAGGTCGTAAAGGAAGTGCGTCGCCGTCGGCGCGCCGAAGGCGACGAGCCGGTGCTGGTCGAGGTCGGCGATGGTGCGCGGCTGGCCGCTCTTCTTGAGGTAGTCGGTCGAGGCGTAGGCGTGGAAATGGACGGTGAACAGCCGGCGGCGGATCAGGTCGGGCTGCATCGGCTCGCGCAACCGCAGCGCCATGTCGGCTTCGCGCATGCCGACGTCGAGTTCGTCGTCCGACAGCAACAGCTGCAGTTTGACCTCGGGATAAAGCTCGACAAATTCCTCAAGCCGCGGCGCCAACCAATTGGCGCCGAGCGCCAAAGTGCTGGTGACGCGCAGGTCGCCGTGCGGCTTCTCGCGCGTGTCGACGAGCCGGCTGCGCACCGCGTCGAGCTTGAGCACGACATCGTGCACCGCCTCGTGCAGCATTTCGCCTTGTTCGGTGAGGATGAGACCGCGGGCGTGACGGTGGAACAGCGGCGCGCCGAGTTCCTGCTCGAGCGCGCCGACCTGACGGCTGACCGCCGACTGGCTCAGACCCAGGGTTTCGCCGGCGTGAGTGAACGAACCGGCCTCGGCCGCCGCCTGAAAGATGCGCAGCTTATCCCAGTCCATCCCGGTCTCCGGCCCGTCCGGCCGCTGCTTCCTCGGGCCACGTCGCGACACCCGCCGCGCGTCGCACGCGGCGGCGCATGCGCGGCGGCTTTGCGTTCCCTATAGCAGGTTTCGCGCGCGCTTCACTCTGCTGCGGCGCGCGCCGGCGCTTCGAGGGCCAGCCAGCGCTCCGCCTCCAGCGCCGCCATGCAGCCCAGACCCGCAGCGGTGACCGCCTGGCGGAAGATGTCGTCGGCGACGTCGCCGGCGGCGAAGACCCCCTCGACGCTGGTCGCGGTCGAGCCCGGCTTGGTCTCGACGTAGCCGTTAGGCTTCAGCGCCAGCTGGCCGGCGACGAGTTCGCTCGCCGGGGCGTGGCCGATGGCGACGAAGACGCCGTCGGCCTCGATCGTCGACAGCGCGCCGGTTCTGACGTCGCGCAGCTGCGCGCCGGTGACGCCGAGCGGCTTCTCCTGGCCGAGGATCTCGTCGATGGCGCTGTTCCAGCGCACCTTCACGTTGGCGCGCGCGAACAGGCGCTCGCCGAGGATCTTCTCGGCGCGGAACGAATCGCGGCGATGGACGACCACCACCTCCTTGGCGATGTTGGCGAGATAGAGCGCCTCTTCGACCGCCGAATTGCCGCCGCCGACCACGATCACTTTCTTGCCGCGGAAGAAGAACCCGTCGCAGGTGGCGCAGGCGGAGACGCCGAAGCCCTTGAAATGCTCCTCGCCGGGAAGGTTGAGCCATTTCGCCTTGGCGCCGGTGGCGAGGATGATCGCATCGGCGGTCAACGCGCGGCCACTGTCGCAGCGGATGCGGAACGGCCGCTGGCCGAGATCGAGCCCGGTGACGTATTCGTTCTCGATGCGCGCGCCGACGTGTTCGGCCTGCAGTCGCATCTGCTCCATCAGCCACGGGCCTTGGATCGGCTCGGCGAAGCCGGGATAGTTCTCGACGTCGGTGGTGATCATCAACTGTCCGCCGGGCTCGAAGCCGCTGAGCAGCAGCGGATTCACCATGGCGCGCGCGGTATAGATCGCGGCGGTGTAGCCAGCCGGCCCGGAGCCGATGACGACCAGGCGTTCGTGGGCGGAAGCGGACATGCGAACCTCAAGGCGCCGATCGACCGACGCCGGCCGAGGCGTCGCCGCGCGTCGGCGGAGCTTCGGTCATATAGGCGCCGGGCCTGGTCCGGCAATATGCGCGTCAGCGTCGTCCACGGCGACAGAAGCGGCGATTCGGCGCAGAATGGCGGCCGATCCATCAGCTGACGAGGCCAAACATGCTGACGCTGCGCACATCGCCCGCTTCTCCCTTCGGGCGCAAGGTGAGGATCGCGGCCGCGCTGCTCGGCCTCGAGGCGCGCGTCGCCATCGTCCTCGCCGACACCGGCGATCCCGCCGATTCGTTGCGCCAGCAGAATCCGCTCGGCAAGATCCCGGCGCTGATCGCCGAGGACGGCGAAGCGATCTTCGACAGCCGCGTCATCGTCGAATATCTCGACGGCCTGGCCGGCGGCGGGCGGCTGTTCCCGGCGGATTTGGCGGCGCGCATTCCGGTCTTGACCCTGCAGGCGCTCGCCGACGGGATCGCCGACGCCGCGGTGTTGCAGGTCTACGAACGGCGCATGCGCGAGCCGGCCGAACGCTCGGCCAAGTGGGTCGACTATCAGGCGGGCAAGGTGACGCGAGCGCTGGCGGCGCTCGAATCGAAGCCGCCCGAAGCCGGCGCGATCCATGTCGGCGCGATCGCGCTCGCCTGCACGCTCGGCTATCTCGACCTGCGCTTCGCCGGCGAATGGCGGACGGGCCATCCGAAACTGGTCGCCTGGCTCGACGCCTTCGCCGCCGCCGTCCCGGCCTTCGCGGCGACCCATTATTCGGCTTAGCGATTGGCCATTTATGACAACATTCACAACGGATTGGACGAAAATCTGCGCCTAGGACGCGAACTTGACGGACGCTTCGCGGAAACTTCTTCGCCAACCCCGTGTGGCGGATCGCCAAGCTGAGACCGCCGCTCCTGTCGACGCCACGAAGCCTCCAGTTGTCTCGCGTTCGAAGAAGAGCATCGGGAGGCGTGCGTTTCGACGAAAGAAGATCCGGCGTTCCTCGGCGCGCAAACGCGAGCCGGCCGCCACGAAGCGTGATTGTAACGCCGGGTAAGCGCCGTCGCTTGCCGAAGCCCGGCTGCCGGGGCAGTCTAACCTTCGGTCAGGCTGTCATCCGGCGAATGCGGGTTCAGTTCTCCTGGCGCTCGGTTTGAGACGTCGTCTCTTGTCGTCGCCGCGTCCGCTCGACGATAGGGCCGGCTGCATGGCGATGGAAAGGAGACTCGTCATGAGCATTTATGGGGGACGGGTCGCCGATGGCTCTGATTGACGCGCTTGAACGTCTCAAGACGCCCATCGCGGAGAATGCGCGTCTGCTCAGAGTCTTTCTGGCTTGCGGTTTCACGCCTCTTCATCTGGAAACCTTTCTTGCCGCGCATCTGCGCAATCTTTGCCCGGACCGCCGAGTCGAATTGCAATCGGGCTTGTTTGGCGACCTGGTCGGAAACTTGGAACGGCTGCGGCCGGTGAGCACGATTCGCTCGCCGTCGTGATCGAATGGGCGGTTCTCGATTCGCGGCTGGGACTGCGAACCCTGGGCGGCTGGCAGGTCGAGAAGCTGCCGGACATCGTGAAATCAGTGGACCACAGCCTCGAACGACTGACGCGCGCCCTGAAAGGACTTCCCTCGGCGCTTCCCACTTGTATTTGCCTGCCGACGCTGCCGCTTCCTCCGCTCTTTTACACCGGGGCGCAACAGAGCAGCGTTTTCGAATTGGCTCTTCGCCGAAATCTCGCATCTTTCGCGGAGGCGATTTCGATTGGCGGCCGCGTATCGGTGGTCAGCGGCCAGCGTCTCGACGAAACCTCGCCACTGGGCAAGAGATTCGACTTCCGAACCGAGGTTACGCAATGGTTCCCTTACAAGACTGTCCATGCTTCCAATGTCGGCGAGCTCTTGGCGGAACTGATATGCGGGCGTGAACCCAAGAAAGGGCTGATTACCGATCTCGACGACACGTTGTGGTCAGGCGTCCTCGGTGAAGTGGGGGTCTGCTGTGACCCCTGACGTTCATTCAGGCTGGGCCAGAGTCTCGGGTTGAGATTGGCGCAGGAGCGCCGACGGAGCAACGGGCGATCGGCGAAGCTGGCTCGGGTTGCGCAGCCGATCGCCCGTTGCGGTGAAGGTTGCCGCGAAAGCCGCGGGGGTGAGATAGCCGAGCGCCGAGTGGGGGCGCCGGTGGTTGTAGGCGGCGGTCGATCGCGCCAGCGCCGCGCGGGCGTGGTCGAGGTCGTAGAAGACCGTCTCGTTGAGCAGTTCGTCGCGCATGCGGCCGTTGAACGCCTCGCAGATGCCGTTCTGCATCGGCTTGCCGGGCGCAATGAAATGCCAATTGACCCGGCTGCCCTGGGCTCAGGCGAGCATCGCGTTGGAAGTGAACTCGGTCCCATGGTCGGAGACGATCAGGTCTGGTTTGCCGCGCCAGGCGACGACCGCGTCGAGTTCGCGCGCGACTCTCCTGCCCGAGATCGAGGTGTCGGCGATCGCCGCCAAGCACTCCTTGGTGACGTCGTCGATGACGTTGAGGACGCGGAAGCGCCGACCGTTCGAAAGCTGGTCGTGGACGACGTCGACCGACCAGCGGGCGTTCGGCCGGGCCTCGACCAGGATCGGCGCCCGCATGCCCGTCGCCCGCTTGCGACCCTTGCGCTTGCGCGCGGTCAGTCCTTCCTCCCGGTAAAGCCGCTGCGTCTTCTTCCTGTTCACGACAAGGCCCTCGGCGCGCAGGAGAACATGCAGCCGGCGATAGCCGAACCGCCGTTGCTCGGCCGCCAGCTCCCGCAGCCGGCCGCGCAGGGCGTCGTCTCGCGGCCGGCGCGATCGATAACGCACGGTCTTGCGATCGGCCTGGATCAGGCGGCACGCCCGGCGCTCGCTCATCTCGTAGGCGGCTACGAAATGAGCGACAGCCTCGCGCTTGGCGGCGGGCGTCAGAATTTTTCCCAGCAGATCCTTCAGCGCGACATTGTCGAGCATCGCATCAGCCAACAGGCGCTTCAGCCTGGCGTGCTCGTCCTCGAGCGGCTTGAGCCGCTTGGCCTCGGACACGTCCATCCCGCCGAACTTCGCCTTCCAGGCGTAGAACGTCGCCGTGCTGATCCCGTGCTTGCGGCAGACCTCGGCGGTCGAAAGACCCGCCTCCTACTCCCGCAGAACCGCAATGATCTGCTCTTCCGTGAACCTCGATCGCTTCATCGTCCGGTCCTTCCTTCGGGCCGGACTCTAGCTTCATGTGGAGGAAATCGAGGGGGTCACAGCAAAATCGCAATCCGCTCGACCTCGCTGAGCAAAATCCGGTCCCGGCTTCGGTCGAGGCGCTTCGTCGTCGGCGGCCGCTCCGGATTGACGAGGCGCTGCGCGGTGCGAGGAGCGCCGTTGTTCCTGAGGCGCGCGCGATCAGGAGCCCCTTCCGAGTCCGACGACTGCGGCGCAGGGCGCAGAAACAAAAAAGCCCGGCGGGTTTCCCCGTCGGGCTTTTGCCGCTTGCACGGTCGAGCCGATCAGAACTTGTAATTCAGGCCGGCGCGGACGAGCGAGAGGTTGACATCGCTCTTCTGCGTAATGCCGCCGCTGGAGATCGACTTGTCGCCGAGCGGAGCGTAGATGTACTCGGCCTTGGCCGAGATGTTGTTGGTGAACGCATACTCGATGCCGCCGCCGATCGCGCCGCCGCTGCGCCAGTCGGTCGAAGAAAAGGGCACGCCCGGCAGGTTGGTTGCAATATCGGCCCCGGCGTAGCCGCCGGTCACGAACAGCAGCGCGCGATCCACCGCGATGCCCACCCGAGCCCTGGCAGTCGCCAGCGAGTCGATCTTGCTGGAATAGGGGCCGAGAAGGTTGACGCCGCTCTTGCTCAGGTCGGCCCAATCCCAGTCGCCCTCCAGACCGGCGACGAACTGGCCGACTTGGTAATTGTAGCCGACCGTGCCGCCGACGAGGCCGCCGGTCGGGCTGCCGAAGTCGCCGCCGCCCGCGCCGCCGGCCCAACCGCCGTTCACGCCGACATAGAAGCTCGTCCAACTGAACACGGGCGGCGCCGCATAGACCTGTGGCGCAGGGGGCGCCTTGCGGGTCGGGAGGTCGGCGGCCATAGCGCTCGACGCCACCCCGGCCATCAACGCGGCCAAGAAAATCTTCTTCATCGCAATCTCCTCGTTACAAACCATAACGGAGGGAATTCCGCACCACCCCGCCGGCCATGGTCAGAATATAGCCCTCCGCTCCTCGGAAGTCTGTGACCGATAGATCACAACACAGAGAGCGAATGTGGCGGGAATCTGGCGAGAATGGGAAAGTAATCGGGTTGCGAGTGTAACTCGTTTACGCTCGAAGTGCAGCGCAATAACCATCATTTATTCTGGCATATAGGGGTGGATAGCCTCATAAAGCGCAAGACGATGTTGGTAAATGATTTATTTACGTTTAGAACTATCTTGAATGTCGCCACAATTCGGCAACCATAGACGCCACGTAACCGGGCTCGCGAAGTCGAAACGGCGCTGCGGCGACGGCTTTCAGTCGGCGCTGGGCAGGCGGCGGACGACGAATTCGATCTGGCCGTCCTCGCGCTCGCTCCAGAACTCGATTTCCGTCATGTAGGCCGCTTTGGGGTAGCGCTCGAACAATTCGCGCGCCTTGGCGCGCGCCAGCGGGCGCGGCAGGCAGTAGGACTCGCGCCGCCACTGATCCGTGTCCGGTCTGGGGTTGGGGCGCCGTCCGCGCCGTTCGGCGGCGCGTCGAGCGAGGTCGCCGGGATTGTCGCGCTCAATCGCCATGCCCGTCTCCTGAGCGGCGATCCTATCGCGCGCCCGGGCAGTTGGGGAGTCGCGCGCGCCCGCGCCGTTAACGGCGTCCGGCCGCCGCCAGCCGCGCCCGCGCCGCCTGAGGCAAGCGGCCGTCGATCACGGCGAGGCCGAGCGCGATCAGGCCGAGGCCGACGAAGTCGCGGGCGGCGAGACTTTCGCCGAGAACGACGGCGCCGAGCAGGATTGCGGTGGCCGGCGCCAGCAGGGTCACCAGCACGACGTTGGTCGCGCCGGCGCCGGCGAGGATGCGGAAATAGACGACATAGGCGAGCGCGGTCGACAGCGCCCCAAGCGAGACGATCGCGGCGATCGTCGCGCCGCCTGGCGCCGGCAGCCGCCATGGAGCGTCGACCAGCGCCGCGAGCGGCAGAAGCACGAGGCTCGACGCGGTGACCTGGCCGGTCGCGACGTCGATCGGCGTCAGGCCGAGCCGGCGGAAGCGGCGCGCGAAGACGCTCGCCGCCGCATAGGAAAGCGCCGCGAGCAGCGCCGCCAGCTCAGCGGCCAGATGGTCGGCGAACCCGCCGAGCAGCGCCGGGCCGATCATCGCCGCGACGCCGGCGAGACCGACCAGCGCGCCGGCGAGGCGGCGCGGGTCGAGCTTCTCCTCGATTGTGCAGAGATGCGCGACAACGACGGTGAAGACGGGGGTCGTCGCGTTGAGAATCGAGACGAGGCCGCTGGCGAGATGCGTCTGGCTCCAGGTCAGCAGCGAGAACGGCGCGACGTTGTTGAGCAAGGCCAGCGCGGCGAGCGCCGGCGCCGCCGCGCGCAGCCGCGCCGGCGAGACGCCGGTGAGCGGCGCGGCGAGCCATAACAACGCGGCGGCGATGGACACTCGCGCCGCGACAATCGTGAATGGCGGTAAGGCTTTAACGGCGACTCCGATGAAAAAGAATGAACCGCCCCACATGAGCGACAACAGCAGCAGCAGGCCCCATTCGGTCGCTGTCATCGCGCGTTGCGCGTGGGCGTTCATTGCAACTTTCTCGGCCTCTTCGGACTTTGGGCTTTTACGCGCGGGGTAGGCGTTCGTCCGCCCGATTCCGACGGCGGCGATGCTTCAGCTTTGCCGGTGACGAGACTCTCCCATTCCGCCTGCACCAGCGGCGCGACGCGAGGGTCGTAGGCGCCCTGCGGCGACAGGCGCTTCAGCGTGTCGTCCTGATCGGCGGCCTCGGGGTCGACGAGGCGCGCTGCGTCGGCGTCACGGCGGGAGAAGTCGGGGCGCAGCAGGAAGTCGAGGAGGGCGTGAGCCTGCTCGCCATGGGGCGCGTCGCGCGGAATGGCGTAGGCCTCCATCGCCAGCCCGCCGCCTTCTTTGGGCAGCGCGAAGCGGATGTCGGCGCCGACGCCGCCCTCGCGGCTGCGCGCTGTCGCCGCCGCCGCTTCGCCGGCGTCCCCGGCGCTGATGCAGGCGGCGCCGCTCGCCAGCGCGCTCGCCACGTCGGCGGCGGGAAAGGCGCGCGCCGTCTTGCGGCTGCGATCGATCAGGGCGCCGGCGCTCTTGACCTGTGCGGCGGTCGCGCGCGCCGGATCGACGCCCAGCAGCCGCCAGGCGGCGGCGAACAGCGCGTCGCGGTCGTCGGGCAGGACGACGCCGCAGTCGGCCATTTTGCGCGCTTCGGCCGGGTTGAACAGCGCGTTCCACGAGGCGGGCGCGCCGCCGATGCGGTGAACGGCCTTGTCGGAATCGTAGACGAGGCCGGTCGCGTACCAGCCGAGCGGCAGGGCGTAGACGCCGGCCGGGTCGTAGGCGGCGAGCTTGGCGAGCGCCGCCGGCCGCACGCCTTTCGCATTGGCGAGGCGCGTCTTGTCGAGAGGGGTCAGCGCGCCGGCGGCGATCTCGCGCGCCAGCGCCGGACCCGAGAGGACGACGAGGTCGTAGGGGCCCTCGCGCCATTTCGCGGCGAGGTCGAGCGCGCCCTCGTAGGCGTCGTAAGCGACCTGATAGCCGCTCTCGGCCTCGAACGCCTGCAGCGCGTCGAGATCGAGCAAGGCGGGCGGCGCGAGCAGGCGGACGATCTTGGGCGGCGGCGGCGGCGGAGGCGCGAACGGCGAAGCGTTCTCAGCCAAGGCGGCGGAGGCCCACAGGCCGGCGGCGAGCAGGGCGAGCCGAGCCAGCATCATGCGCGCGCCTCGCCGACGACGCCCTCGAGCCGAGCCAGTGCGGCGTCGAGCGTCGCGTCGCGCTTGGCGAAGCAGAAACGCGCGACGGAGCGGATCGGCGCCTCGCCGTAGAAGGCCGAGACCGGAATCGCCGCGACGCCGCGCCGCTCGACCAGATCGCGGCAGAAGGCGACATCGTCGTCGCAGCCGAGCGGCGCCAGGTCGACGTTGAGGAAATAGGTGCCGGCGCTCGGCAGGACCGAGAACCCGCGCGCCGCGAGTCCGGCGGCGAAACGGTCGCGGCTGCGCTGGTAGCCGGCGCACATCGCGGCGAAATAGGAATCGTCCTTGGCCAAGCCGTAGGCGACAGCCGTCTGGAGGTTGGGCGGCGTGGTGAAAGTGATGAACTGGTGCGCCTTGGCGAGGACGCGCAGCAGCTCCGGCGCAGCCATGACGAAGCCGACCTTCCAGCCGGTCAGCGAGAAGATCTTGCCGGCCGAGCCGATCTTGACCGTGCGCTCGCGCATCCCTTCCATCGCCATCAGCGGCGTATGGCGGAGACCGTCGAACACCACGTGCTCCCAGACCTCGTCGCAGAGCGCGATGGCGTCGTGCCGCGCGCAGGCGCGGGCGAGGATTTCGAGCGATTCGCGACCGTAGACGACGCCGGTCGGGTTGAGCGGATTGTTGAACAGGACGACGCGCGTGCGGTCGGTGAAGGCGGCGGCGAGATCGGCCGCGTCGAAGGTCCAGCGCGGCGGCTTCAGCGTGACGAATCTCGGCACGCCGCCGGCGCGGCGAACCAGCGGCAGATAGGCGTCGTACATCGGCTGGAACAGCACGACTTCGTCGCCGGGTTCGATCAGCGCCAACAGCGCGCCGGCGATCGCCTCGGTCGCGCCCGAGGTCACCATCACTTCGCGTTCGGGATCGAGTTCGAGCCCCTGGAATCGCCGGTAGTGGGCGGCGACGGCGGCGCGCAGCTCCGGTAGGCCGAGCATCGGCGGATATTGGTTCCACCCGTCGACGACCGCTTCGGCCGCCTTGGCGCGCACGTCGGCGGGACCGGGATCGTCGGGGAAGCCCTGGCCGAGATTGACCGCGTCGCGCTCGCGCGCCAGCCGCGACATGACCTCGAAAACGCTGACGCCGAGGCCGGCGAAAAGGGAGTTCATGGGAGTCCGCTGGATCGTGAGGCGCGCATTTAACGCAATTCGCTCGGTTGTGGATATGGAGCGCGCGGTCGCGGCTAGCCGCCCTCGGCCGTCCGCGGGGGCTCAGTCGTCTGTCCGCTCGTCGTCATCCACACCGTCATATCCCACGCGTTGCGCAGCCCAGCGACGATCAGCGCGATGATCGCGACGCCGGCGAGGATGTTGGCGTCGCCCGGGCGCCGGTCCAGCTCGATCAGCGCCGAGGCGAGCAGCAGGAAATAGCCGACGAACGGGATCAGCGCATAGAAGAGCCGGTCCTCCCACGCCAGACCGGCGGCGAAGCGGCGGAAAATGAGGACGAGGACCTGGCCGCAATAGGCGACGCCGATCAGCGCGCCGACGCCGAGCACGCCGCCGAGACTGCGTTCGCTGTGACTCGGCATGATCGACACCAGGCAGACGAACAGCGCCGCGCCGAAATGTACGACCGTCGGCGTAATGAAGGCGCGCATCGCCCCGAGATTCCGCCTGGCGAGCTGGCTCGCGCCGATCGAGGCGAAGACGAACATCAGGCCGACCAGCGTCGCCGCCGCCGTGCCGCCCATGACGTAGAAATCGCGCCAGTCGCGCAGGGTCTGGTCGAGGGATACGGACAATCGCGGCCTCGGGCTAAGCTGGGGCGGGGTCGCCGCCGCGATTGGAGCAAACCGCCGCGGCGCGGTAAAGGCCTGGATTGAAGAGCGCCGCGGCGCGTGAAATCGAGGCGACATGGACAACCTGCTCGAGCCGGTCTCCTGCCGCGCCGTGTTGGTGATCGGCGCGGCTCGTTCGGGCAAGAGCCGCTACGCGCTGGGGCTCGCCGAGGCCGCCGCCCGCGAAAGGCTCTACCTCGCCACCGCCGAGGCCGGCGACGCCGAGATGGAGGAGCGCATCGCCCGGCATCGCCGCGAACGGGGGGAGGGCTGGCGGACCCGCGAGGAACCGTTGGCGCTTGCCGCCGCGCTTCACGCCGAGGCCCGGCCGGGGCGCGTAGTTTTGGTCGACTGCCTGACCCTGTGGCTCAGCAACCTCTTGCTCGCCGGGCGCGAAATCGAAGCGCAAATATCGGAATTCACGAAGGTTTTGTCCGATCTCGGCGGCCCTGTGGTTCTGATCGCCAACGAGGTCGGAGCGGGCGTCGTCCCGGCGACCCCGCTCGGCCGCGCCTTCCGCGACTGGCAGGGGCGGCTGAACCTGCAGGCCGCCGCCGCCTGCGGCGCGGTCGTCGCCGTGGCGGCCGGCCTGCCGATCCAGCTCAAGCCGGCGCCGCGGCCCGACATCCGGTTGCGCTGATCCGGCAGAAGGCGTGAAAATCCTAGCGACTCAAAGCGTCGCTAGGGTAGCATCGGTCAATGCTGCGCCTGTTTGAACGCCGAACGCCGCCCGGCCCGGTCGCGCACATCGATGTCGCGCACGCGGGGGAGGTTTATCGCGTCGCCTTGAAACGGGTCGCGACCTCGCAACGGTTCACGCTGAGGGTGCGCGCCGCGAGCCGGGATGTGCTGTTGACGATGCCCGAGCGAAGCTCGCTGCGCGCCGCGCGCGAATTCGCCGAGCGGAATGCGGCATGGATCGGCGCGCGGCTGGCGCGGCTGCCGCAACCGGTCGCATTCGCCGCCGCCGCAGTGACGCCGCTGCGCGGCGTCGACCACACGATCGTGCATCGACCCGGCGAGCGCGGCGTGGTGTGGACGGAGACGGGACCGGCCGGGCCGATCATCTGCGTCACCGGCGAAAAGCCGTTCATCGCGCGCCGCGTCGCCGACTTTCTCAAACGCGAGGCGCGCAAGGACCTCGAGGCGGCGGTGGCGCGCCATTCCAAGCGGCTCGGCGCCGCGCCGCGCCGCATCGCCTTGCGCGACACGGCGAGCCGCTGGGGCTCGTGTTCGTCGACCGGCAGTCTCAACTTCTCCTGGCGGCTGATCCTCGCGCCGCCAGAAATCCTCGACTATCTCGCCGCGCACGAGGTCGCGCATATCGTCCACATGAACCACTCGCCGATGTTCTGGAAGGTGACGCGCCGGCTCTTTCCCGACACCGAGCGCGCCGAGGCGTGGCTGAGGGTCAACGGCGCCGACCTGCACCGCTTCGGCGCGGAAGGCGCGTGAGGCCGCTCAGGCGAAACCGTCGACCGCTTCGAGGATCAACGCGAGATCCTGCGGCCGCGACAGGCGATGGTCGCCGTCCTTGATCAGCGTCAGCGTCACCGGATCGACCGCCATGTGTTCGACCAGCGTCAGCGCGTGACGATAGGGGACATCCAGGTCGGCCATGCCCTGCAGGACGCGGGTTGGGCAATAGCTGCGAATGGTCGCGCCGAACAGCAAGTGACGTCGGCCGTCCTCGATCAAAGCCCGCGTGATGCGGTAGCCGGAATGGGAATATTCAGACGGGCGCCGCCACACCCCTTTTTCAAGGAGTTCGCGACGCTCCGCTTCGCTGGCGCGCGCCCACATCAGCGCCTCGGTGAAGTCGATCGCCGGCGCGACGAGGACCATCCCGGCGAGGCGCGACGCTTCGCCCGCTTCGGCCAGCGCACGGGCGACGAGCAGCGCCAGATAGCCGCCCATCGACGAGCCGGCGAGCGCCAAGCGCCCCGCGGTTTCGGTTCGGATCGCCGTCAGCGCGTCCTCGAGCCACAGCGAAACCGTTCCGTCCTCGAACTTTCCCTCCGAGGCGCCGTGGCCGGAATAGTCGAAGCGCAGGAGCGCCTGGCCGCGCTCGGCGCAATAGGCGTCGAGCGCGCTCGCCTTGGTCGAGACCATGTCGGAGCCGAAGCCGGCAAGCCAGACGACGCCCGGCAGGTCGTCGCGCGCTGGCGCGCGGCGGCGAAACGCGATACGGCGGCGGGCCGCGCCTTCGCCGACGTCGAGGAATTGCGGTTCGTCCTGGATCACGGTCAAATCGTCCCCATGATTCGTCTGGGTTTCGCTCACATCGGCGTGGTCGGCATGGCCGACGCGGCGGCGGCCGTCAATTCCGACCGCGCGGCGCGCGACGTTCTGGCGCGGCGGCGCGCGTGAGCGCCGCGACGCTCGCCCCCTTCGGTCGCGCCGAGCGCGCTTCGCTCGTCGGTCGCACGATTCTGCAGATCATTCCGCGCCTCGACGCCGGCGGCGCCGAACGCACTGCCATCGACGTCGCCGCCGCTCTGGTCCAGGCGGGCGCGCGCGCGCTGGTCGCCTCCGAGGGCGGACGGCTCGCCAGCGAGCTGCAGGCGGTCGGCGGCGTGCTCGCGCCCTTTCCGGCGGCGACCAAGAACCCGTTGGCGATGGCGCTCAACGTGCCGCGCCTCGCGCGGCTGATCGCCGAAGAAGGGATCGACCTCGTCCACGCCCGTTCGCGCGCGCCGGCCTGGGTGGCGCTCGGCGCCTGCCGCAAGGCCGGACGACCGTTCGTCACCACCTATCACGGCGCCTATGGCGGCCGCTCGACGCTGAAGCTCAGGTACAATTCGGTGATGGCGCGCGGCGACGTCGTCATCGCCAATTCGCAGTTCACCGCCGACGCGATCGAGCGTCTCTATCCGTTCGCGCGCGGTCGTCTGTTGGTCATTCCCCGCGGAACCGACCTCGCGCGCTTCGCGCCGGCGACGGTCGAGCGCGCGCGCGTGACCCGCTTACGCGAATCCTGGAGCGTCGCGCCGCACGAGCGGGTGGTGCTGCTGGCGGCGCGGTTGACCGAATGGAAAGGGCAGAGGGTGCTGATCGAGGCGGCGCGACTGTTGAAGGAGCGCGGGCTCGCCGACGTGCGCTGCGTGCTGGCGGGCGACGCGCAGGGGCGCGATTCCTACGCGCGCGATCTCGACGCGCGCATCCGCCGCGCCGGCCTCGAAGGCTTGGTCGCGCGCGTCGGCCATTGCCACGACATGCCGGCCGCGCTCATCGCCGCCAGCGTCGTCGCCGTGCCGTCGACCGCGCCGGAAGCGTTCGGCCGCAGCGCGGTCGAGGCGCAGGCGATGGGGGCGATGGTCGTCGTTTCCGATTCCGGCGCCGCGCCGGAGACCGTTCTCGCGCCGCCGCAGACGCCGGCGCAGGCGCGCACCGGCTGGCGCGTGCCGTCGGGCGACGCGCCGGCGCTGGCCGACGCGCTGATGAGCGCGCTGACGCTCGGCGCGACGGCGCGCGACGCCATCGCGCTGCGGGCACGCGCCCATGTCGAAGCGAATTTCTCGCTCGAGCAGATGACCGAAAAGACGCTCGCCACCTATCGCGCCGCGCTGGCGAAATAGGGCGTCGGTCAGCGAATGAACGACCCGTCGCGCAGGTCGGTGAGCGCCTGACGGATCTCGGCCTGGGTGTTCATGACGATCGGCCCGTGCCAGGCGATCGGCTCGCGCAACGGCTTGCCGGAGACGAGCAGGAAACGCACGCCCTGTTCGCCCGCCTGGACGACGACCTCGTCGCCGGAGTCGAATACGACCAGCGAACGATCGCCGACCGCATCGCGCACCAGCACGTCCTCGCCGCCGACGAGTTCCTCGCGCAGCGCGCCGAACGGCGCCGAAGCGCCGGCGAAGGTCGCCGAACCTTGGAAGATATAGGCGAAGGCCTGGCGGTAGGTTTCGACCGGCAGAACCTTGCGCTTGCCCGGCGGGACATGGACGTCGAGATAGCGCGGTTCGGCGGCGACGCCGTCGATCGGCCCCTTTTGGCCCCAGAACTCGCCGCAGATCACCCTGACCGAGACGCCGTCGTCGTCGACGACCTCGGGAATCGCCGCACTCGGCACGTCCTGGTAGCGCGGCGCCGTCATCTTCAAGCTGGAGGGCAGGTTGGCCCACAGCTGGAAGCCGTGCATGCGGCCGACCGCGTCGCCCTTCGGCATTTCCTGGTGGAGGATGCCACGGCCGGCGGTCATCCATTGCACGTCGCCGGCGCCGAGCACGCCGGAATTGCCGAGGCTGTCGCCGTGCGCGACCGAGCCGGCCAGCACATAGGTGATCGTCTCGATGCCGCGGTGGGGATGCCAGGGAAATCCGGCGAGATAGTCGCTCGGCCGATCGTTGCGGAAATCGTCCATCATCAGGAACGGGTCGAAGTCCGACGTGTCGCCGAAGCCGAAGGCGCGCCTCAGCTTGACGCCGGCGCCTTCCAGCGTGGGACGGGATTGGCTGACGCGTTTGACGGGGCGGATGGTCATGGCGACTGGTCTCGCGAGAATCGGGAGCGTTGCATTTGGGGATGCGACGCCGGAGATTCCAGCCTGATTCCTTGCAAACGTGCAAACTCTAGCCGCGCGGCCGGCGGATCTCCGGCCGCCCGCCGATGAATTCGGTCGCCACGGCGCCGGCGGCGGCGCCCTCGGCGAGGCAGCGCTCGATCGGCCGTCCGGCGAGGTGGGCGACGAGGAACGCGGCGACGAAGGCGTCGCCGGCGCCGGTGCTGTCCTTGACCTCGGCCGGCGGCGCGCCGACGCGCCAACGCTGGCCCCCGGCGAAGGCCTCGCAACCCGCCGCGCCGCGCTTGACGACGACGAGCGGATAATGCGCGGCGAGCCGCGCGCCCTGCGCTAGCGGATCGTCGGTTCCGGCGAGCACGGACGCTTCTTCCGCGTTGGGGAAGAGCGTCGTCGCGCCGCGCGTCCAGGCGAGGAAGGCGTCGGGCCCGGCTTCGCGCAGGAATTCGGCCGAGGCGGGATCGACGCCGACCGGGCGACCGCCGGCGCGCGCAATCAGGCTCATCGCCGCTTCGCGCGGGCCCGGCGCGAAGAAACTGTAGCCGGAGAGGTGGATCATCGCCGCGCGTTCGACCAGAGCGTCGGGAAAATCGCGCGCGCAAAGCGCGAGATTGGCGCCGCGATCGGTGAGGAAACTGCGCTCGCCGCTCGCCTCGATGAGCGCGATCAGCCGGCCGGTCTCGCGCCGCGCGTCGCCGACGAGATGCGGCGCGACGCCGGCGCGCGTGAGCCGCGCGGCTTCGCGCCGGCGGTCGGCGGCGCCGACGCGGGCGACGAAATCGACCGCGGCGCCGAAATGGGCGAGCCACGCCGCCTGATTGGCCGCCGATCCGCCGGGTCGGTCGACGATTGCGGCCCGCCGGTCGGAGCCGCGCGCGAGCGGCCCCTCGGGCTTGACGATCGTGTCGATCATCAGGTCGCCGACGACGAGAATGCGCGGCGCGGCTGCCGCCGGCCGGCCTTCGGTCACAGGCGCGTCAGCTCGACCGCGACTTGCGCAGCCAGAATCGCGTTGTTCTCGACCAGCGCCATGTTGGCTTCGAGGCTGCGGCCGTCGGTCAGCTCGACGACGCGGCCGAGCAGGAACGGCGTCACTTCCTTCTTGGCGATTCCGTTGGCCTTCGCCTCGGCGACCGCCTCGGCGATGCGCACTTCGATCGCCTCGGCGTCGAGCGCCTTGTCCTCGGGAATCGGGTTGGCGATCAGCAGCCCGCCGGGGCCGATTTCGCGCTGCAGCCTGACGATGCGGGCAAGGTCGTGCAAGCCGTCGCAACGGTGGTCGAGCTTGAAGCCGCTCGAGCGGGCGTAGAAAGCCGGGAATTCGTCGCAGCGGAAGCCGCAGACGGCGACGCCGTGCGATTCGAGATATTCGAGGGTCTTGGCGATGTCGAGGATCGACTTGGCGCCGGCGCAGACGACCGCGACCTTTGTCCGCGCCAGCTCGACGAGGTCGGCCGAGATGTCGAACGTCTCCTCCGCGCCGCGATGCACGCCGCCGATGCCGCCGGTGGCGAAAATCTCGATGCCGGCGAGCTCCGCAATATACATCGTCGCCGCCACCGTGGTGCCAGCGGCGCCGTGGCGCGCCGCGACCGCGGCGAGATCGCGCCGCGACGCCTTGACCACGCCGCCGGAGAGGCGCGCGAGCCGCTCCAACTCGTCGCGAGAAAGGCCAACTTTGAAGCGGCCGTTGAGGACGGCGACCGTCGCCGGCGTCGCGCCTTGTCCGCGCACGGCGCTCTCGAGCATCAACGCCGTCTCGAGATTGGCGGGATAAGGCATGCCGTGGGTGATGATCGTCGATTCGAGCGCGACGACGGGCTGAGCGCCCGCGAGCGCCTCGGCGACCTCGGTCGAAACATCGAGCAACGATTTCACGGTCATGCCGATCGCCTTTTCCCCAGCCGCATGCCAACGCCGGCGCGGATTGCGCCTGATTACCAGTTTTGCCGGGCGTCGATCAAACGCCTCGCGCCTCGCTACACCGCCGGCGCCTCGCGTGCGCCGATCTCGCCGCCGCCGAGTTGCAGCCCCCGCGCGCGCGCGCGCAGTCGCCAGTGATCGCCCGCTCGATCGAGGTCGATGAGGTGGTAGGCGGCGCGCTGGCGCGAGTCGGCGGACGCTGACGAGGCCGACGGCGCCCCAAGGATCGGAACGCGGCCCCCTTCGATGCGCGAAGCGGGCGAAACGAGGAAATGGGACATGCGCTTGTGGTTGTGGCCGTGCAGGACCGCCTCGGCGCCGAAACGGCTGACCGTCGCCTCGAAGGCGCGCGCGTCGGTCAGGCCGCGCAACGGCGCCCCGCCGCGCGACAGCGGCGGGTGGTGGATGAGGATGACGCGCGCCAGATCCTTGGCGCCGGTTTCCTGCAGGATCGCCGCCAGCGTCTCGATCTGGCGCGCGCCAAGTCGACCGGTCGCCATCAGCGGCCCGGTCGGCGTCGCCGTGCTGAGGCCGATCAGCGCGACGTCGCCCCGCACCCGCACGAACGGAAACGCCTCGCCGCGCTCATATTCGCCGTCGCCCTGCGTCCACGGCGTGAACGCTGCGGCGAGCTGGGGCATCGCGTCGCGCACATAGGCGTCGTGGTTGCCTGGCGTGAAGGATACGTCCGCAGGGTCGCCGAGCGTCCGCATCCATTCCGCCGCGCGACGAAACTCCGACAGCAGCGCGATGTTGACGAGATCGCCGGTGACCGCGACATGGTCGGGCTTCTGGGCGCGCATGTCGGCGACCAGACGGGCGAGCGTGGCCATGTCGCTCAGCCGTTCGCGCCCGCGCTTCCAGTTGACGTAGCCCATGAACCGCTTGAGGCGCATCTCGTCGAGGCGCGGCCGCGCCAGAGGCCCGAGATGGACGTCGGTGAGATGGGCGATGGTGAAGCTCATCGGCGGGCGATTTCGCGCATTGGCGGCTCGGCGAAGGTTTGGCTAGGCTCGCGCTCGGGAGTCGCGGGGGCGGACGGGGAACGAGACCCTTAGGGAGCGGCGTTCAGCGATGCAAGAGCAAGGCCGGGCGCTGGCCTGGCGCCTCCCGGCGCGGTTGGCGACGCGCCTCGCCCATTTATGGTTTCTGTTGGCGCGACCGATGACTCTTGGGGTCCGCGGTCTCGTCATCGACGAAAGGGGTCGGGCGCTGCTGGTCAAGCACGGCTACGTTCCCGGCTGGCATCTGCCGGGCGGCGGGGTCGAAGTCGGCGAGACCTTCGAGGCGGCGCTGGCGCGCGAACTCGCCGAGGAGGCCAACGTCGTCGTTGAAGGGTCGCCGATCCTGCACGGGTTGTTCCACAACCGCCGCGTGTCGCGGCGCGACCATGTCGCGGTCTATGTCGTGAGGCGGTTTCGGGTGATCGGCGAACGCGCCCCCGACCGCGAGATCGTCGCCGCGCGGTTCTTCGCCCTCGACGCGCTGCCGCCCGATACGACGCGCGGCACACGGTCGCGGTTGGCCGAAGTTGTTGAGGGCGCGCCCATTTCGCCGCAGTGGTGAGCGCTGGCGCGCCCTTCCGCCCGCCGCCGCCTGCGTGCTAAACCCGCCCGACATCCTCAGTTTGCACAGGCGCAAATGGCCGACGTGTCGTTAGTCATCGAACCGGAGGGCCCGGCCGACGCCGAGGCGATCCTCCGGCTGAATGAGCGCGTGTTCGGCCCGGGGCGTTTCGCCCGCACCGCCTATCGTCTGCGCGAGACCGCCCCCGCCGACCTGAGCTTGAGTTTCGTCGCCCGGGTCGGCACGCTGCTGGTCGGCGCCAACGCGATGACGCCGATCCTCATCGGCGAGACGCCGGCGCTCCTGCTTGGGCCGCTGATCGTCGAGCCGGTTTTCCGCAGCCAGGGCATCGGCGAGGCGCTGGTCGCCGCCTCGCTGGAGGCGGCGCGCGCCGCCGGCGCCAAGCTGGTCGTTCTGGTCGGCGACGAGCCCTATTACGCGCGCGTCGGCTTCAAACGCGTCCCGCCGGGCCGGGTCGTGTTGCCGGGTCCGGTCGATCCGCAGCGTCTGCTGTATTGCGAATTGCAGCCCGGCGCCTTCGAGGGAGTCGCCGGCAAAGCGCGCGGGGCGGGACCCAGGACGAGGTAAAATGACGATTGTCGTGACGGGAAGCGCCGGCCATCTCGGCGAAGCGTTGATGCGGACATTGCGCGCGCAGGGCCAGCCGGCGCTCGGAATCGATCTCAGGCCCTCGCCGTTCACCGACCGCGTCGGTTCGATCAACGATCGCGGCTTCGTCGGCGAAAGCCTCAGGGGCGCGCGCGTCGTCGTCCACTGCGCCAACCTGCACAAGCCGCATGTCTCGACCCGCGCCGACGAGGACTTTCTCATCACCAACGCCGCCGGGACGCTCGTCCTGCTCGAGACGGCGGTCGACGCCGGGGTCGAGGCCTTCGTCTACACCAGCACCACCAGCGTGTTCGGCTCGGCCCTGACGCCGCGCGCCGGCGAGCCGGCGGCGTGGATCACCGAAGACGTGGCGCCGATCCCGAAGAACATCTACGGCGCGACCAAACAGGCGGCGGAGACGCTGTGCGAGCTCTATGGCCGCCGGCGCCGCGTGCCGACCGTGGTGCTGCGTACGTCGCGCTTCTTCCCCGAGGCCGACGACGATCCGCACGTCGCCGCCGCCTACGACGTCGCCAACGCGCAGGTCAATGAGCTGCTCTACCGCCGAGTCGACCTCGAAGACGTCGTCTCGGCCCATCTGTTGGCGCTCGAGAAGGCGCCCGCGCTCGGCTTCGCGCGCTACATTATCTCGGCGACGACGCCGTTCACGCGCGACGACGCGGCGGCGCTGAGAGAGGATGCCGCGGCGGCGGCGCGCCGCCTGTTCCCCGATTACGAGGCGCTCTACGCCAAGAGCGGCTGGCGCATGTTTCCGTCGATCGACCGCGTCTACGACAATCACGCCGCCGTCACGGAACTCGGCTGGCGGCCGCAATACGATTTCCGCCGCGCCCTCGACAATCTCGCCGCCGGGCGGGACTTCCGCAGCCCGCTCGCTCAGGCGGTCGGCGTGAAGGGCTATCACGGCGGTTGACGTCGGCTGGCGCTCTTGGCGCCGTCGCCCAACGATTTTCCTCCCGGACGCGCCGACCCGATCCCCTCTTCGTGAGAAGCGCCGCGTCAGCGGCGCGCCTCGAACGAGGAGGGGATCGCCCTTCGTCGTGGACAGCCGCCCTCGTCCTTCGACTCGCGTGCTGGCGCAGGCGGCTCAAGAGAGGCCGGCGCGGAAATTGTGAGGAGCGCCGGGCACGTGAACGAAGGCGCTCGGCCAAGCTCAGCATTTGCCGCAGCTTGGCGAAGTGGTTAGCTTGTCCGGCGAAGCGGATCCCGCGTCAGCGGGTTCGCGAGATTTTCGGGAGGATCGGCGTGGGGCAGGGTCGCCGTCTCACCATCGGCGCATATTGCGGCGCGTCGCGCTGCCACGCGCGACTGCGCGACGGCGGAGGGCGAGCGCTCGCCGACGCGCAGGGACCGGGCGGCAATCTCTACGTCGATTTCGACGCCGCGCTCGCCGCCGTCAACAAGCAGATCGACGCCGTTTGCGCCAAGGCGGGTTTCGGCGCCGCCGATCGCGCCGAACTGGCACTTGGCCTCGGCCTCGCGGGCCTTTCCAGCTCGGCCGACGCTGTGCGCGTCGAGGCCCGCTACGCCGCCTTCGCCAGCGTGCGCGCCGCCAATGACGCGCTCGTCGGTTGCCTCGGCGCCCATGGCGGCGGCGACGGCGCGCTGGTCATCGCCGGCACCGGCTCGGCGGCGGTCGCGCGCGTCGGCGGACGCGAGACCGTGATCGGCGGGCGCGGCTTCCTGCTCGGCGACGACGGCTCGACCGCGCGCGTCGGCGCCGAGGCGATCCGCGCCGCCCTGCGCGCCCATGACGGCGTCGGGCCGGCGTCCTCGTTGACCGAGGAGGTGATGCGCCGCTTCGGCGATCCGCTGACGGCGACGCAATGGGCGCTGACCGCCAAGCCGGCGGGCTATGGCGCGTTCATGCCGCTGGTGTTCGAGCGCGCCGCCGCCGGCGACGCGGTGGCGCTGACGATCGTCGCGGCTGCGGCGCGGGCGATCGACGCGCTGATCGCCGCGACGCGCGGGCTCGGGGCGACCCGCGTCGTGCTGGTCGGCGGGATGCACCCGGCGATTACGTCCTATCTCGCCGACTCGTCGCGCGCGGTCCTGCGCGATCCGCTCTACGACGACGCCGACGGCGCGATCCTCGTCGCCGGCGGCGCGCTGCCTCAGCTGCAAGGCGTCGCGCGATGAGCGACGGGCCATTAAGGGTCTTCTTCGGCGCGCGCCTGTTCGACGGACTGACGATGCGCGACGATTGCGCCCTCGTCGTCGAGGGCGGCGCGGTCGTCGCCGTCGCGTCGACAGCCGCGCGGCCGCGCGGCGGCGAGCAGATCGATCTCTCCGGCGGCGTGCTGTCGCCGGGGCTGATCGACTGGCAGGTCAACGGCGGCGGCGGCGTGCTGTTCAACGCGACGCCGACGCCCGAGGCGCTGGCGGCGATCGCCGCCGCGTTTCGCCGCTACGGCGTCACGGCGATTGTGCCGACCGTCATCACCGACTCGCCGGCCGTGCTCGTCGCGGCGTTGGCGGCGGCGGGCGAGGCGACGCGCGCGACGCCGGGCGTTCTCGGCGTCCATGTCGAGGGGCCGTTCATCGATCCGCGCCGCAAGGGCGTCCATCTGGCGGAATTCATCCGTCCGATGCGAGACCGCGACCGCGACCAGCTCGTCGCCGCCAAGGCCGGCGCGATGGTCGTCACGCTGGCGCCGGCGGCCGCCAATCCGGCGCTGATCGCCAGCCTCGCCGCGGCGGGAATCGTCGTCAGCCTCGGCCACGCCGAGGCGACCGCCGAGGAGTCGCGCGCCGCCTTCGCCGCCGGCGCGCGCGCGGTCACGCATCTCTTCAACGCGATGAGCCAGCTCGGCTCGCGAGCGCCCGGTCTGGTCGGAGCGGCGCTCGCCGATCCGACGATCGTCTGCGGCCTGATCGCCGACGGCCATCATGTCCACCCGGCGGCGCTGCGCGCGGCGATCAACGCCAAAGGGGCGGGGGGAATCGCGCTCACCTCCGACGCGATGCCGCCGGCGGCGGGCGGACCGCCGGTCTTCACCCTGCAGGGGCGGCGCATGCGGCGCGAGGGGTCGCGCCTGATCGACGACTTCGACACGCTCGCCGGCGGCGTGGTCACTTTGCTTGACGCCGTGCGCTACGTCGTCGATTCGCTCGGCCTGCCGCTCGCCGAAGCGCTGAGAATGGCGACCTCGACGCCAGCCCGATTGCTCGGCCTCGAAGGCCGCATCGGCGCGCTGGCGCCGGGCGCGCGCGCCGATCTCGTTCATCTCGACGACGATCTCGACCTCGCCGGCGTGTGGATTGGCGGCCGCAGAGAACAGGAGATCGAGCGATAGAATCGCTCCGCCGCGATGGCCGGGCCGCTTGCGTTTACATGGGGGGAATGCACAATATCAGGCAACGCGAAGGCGCCGCCACGGCGGCGCCGAAAATCGCGAACAACAAGTTGAGGGAGGAATGTCCATGGCGACGCCGTATTCGTCTCGTCGATTCGACCGCCGTTCGGTTCTCAAAGGCGCTGCCGGGCTCGGCGCCTTGGGCGTAGCGTCGCCCTTCGTGATTGCGGCGCGCGCGGATACGCCGATCCGGATCGGCATGATCGATCCTTTGACCGGCGTCTACGCGGCGGTGGCGCAAAACGAAGTGATCGGCGCCAAGCTCGCGGTCGATCAGATCAACGCCGCCGGCGGAGTTCTCGGGCGCCCGCTCGAGCTGCTGGTCGAGGATTCCGCCAACGACGTCGGCACCGGCGTGCAAAAGGCGCGCAAGTTGATCGACCGCGATCAGGTGTCCTTCCTGATCGGCGACGTCAACTCAGGCGTCGCTCAAGCAATCGCCCAGGTCAGCAATGAGAAGAAAATTCTTCACATCGTCTCGGGCGGCCACACCGACTCGATCACTGGCCCCGACTGCAAATGGAACGTCTACCGGGTGTGCAACACCACCACCATGGAGGCGAATTCGGTTTGCAGCCTGCTGTTCAAGCAGTACGGCAAGAAATGGCATTTCATCACGCCCGACTACGCTTTCGGCCATACGCTGCAGAAGGCGGCGGCGGTTGACCTGGCGAAGCTCGGCGGCACGGTGACCGGCAACGAACTCACGCCGCTGGGCACCACGGATTTCTCCGCCTACCTCATCAAGGCGCAGGCTGCGAGCCCCGACGTCATCGTGGTGCTGCCGCAAGGCTCGGACATGGTCAACTGCCTCAAGCAGATCGTGCAGTTCGGGCTCAACCAGCAAATTCACGTCGCCGGCCTTCAGCAGGAACTCGAATCGCTCGAGGCGATGCCTCCGGAAGCGCGCATCGGGATTTGGATGTTCGAATGGTACTGGAAACAGCCGGGCATTCCCGGGGTGGATAAATTCGTCGCCGACATCCGCAAGGTCAACAACGGCAAGGTTCCGACCGCGCGCAATTGGTTCGGCTATGCGTCGGTTCACACGCTCGCGGGCGTCGCCAATCAGCAGAAGACGATCGACTCGGTCGCGCTCGCCAAGGCGCTCGGCAATTTCGAGCTGCCGCCTGAAATCAAGCTGCAGCCCAACAAGTGCTACTATCGCCCCGGCGACCATCAGTTGATGACGTCGGCCTTCGTCGGCGAGGCGCAATCCGGCGGCGCCGGCGATCCCGAGGACCTGTTTCGCGTCGACCATGTGATCGCCGGCGACGAGACCGCGCCGCCCGAAGACGCGACAGGCTGCAAGATCCAATGGCCGGCTTAGGCCGCGATGACGCAGCTTCTGCTTTTCAACGTCACCAACGGGCTGATCATCGGCGCATTCTATGCGCTGATGGCGCTCGGCCTGTCGCTGATCCTCAATCTGAGCAACGTCATCAATTTCGCCCACGGCGGGTTTCTCGTCATCGGCGGATACCTCGCCTACACGATCACGCCCTATGTCGGCTTCTGGGGCGCGCTGCTGATTGCGCCGGTGCTCACTGCAGTCATCGGCCTGGCCGTCGAGGGGGTTTTGATCCGCCCGCTCTACGGCCGCGATCCGCTTTACAGCCTGCTGATGACCTTCGGCTTGGCGTTCATCATTGAAGACGGCACGCGCTTCATCTGGGGCGCGCAAGGCAAGCCGGTGACGATCCCGCCCTTTCTTGCGCGCCCGCTGAGCCACGAGCTCTTCTTCATCACCGGCTATCGCATCTTCATGGTCGTGACGGTCACGATCGCGGTGGCGCTGATTTTCGCGCTGCTGCGTTACACGCGGCTGGGCATTCGCATTCGCGCCGCCACGCTCGATCTCGAGATGGTCGCGGCGATGGGGGTCAATGTGCGGATTCTGCGCTCGCTCAACTTCGCCGCCGGCATCTATCTCGCTGGGCTGGCTGGCGCGCTGGCGGCGGGGCAGCTCGGCCTCGAGCCGACCATGGGAACCGGCCTCCTAATGCCGAGCTTCATCGCCATCATCATCGGCGGCGTCGGCAGCCTGACGGGAACCTTGATCGGCGGGCTGCTGATCGGAGTCGCCTCCGGCGTGACGGCGGTGTTCGCGCCGGCCGCCAGCGAGGCGGTCATGTACGTGCTGATGGCGTTCATCCTGCTCGCGCGCCCGCGCGGCCTGTTGGGCGAAGAAGGCATGATGACGTGACCGGGACGCTCTCGACCCGAAAGCTGGCCGTGCTATTGGCGATCTGGGCGCTGCTGGCGCTCGCGCCGTACTGGATGCCCCCGCTCGGCGGCTACACGGCGCTGGGCACGCGCGTGCTGGTGCTGGCGCTCGCCGCTATGTCGGTGAATTTTCTGCTCGGCTTCACCGGCGTGCTGTCGTTCGGCCACGCCGCCTATTTCGGCCTGGGCGCCTACGGCGCCGGCTTCGCCTTGAAGTTTCTCGCCCCCAGCACGCCGCTCGCGATTGTCTGCGGCATGATGCTCGGCGGGTTGGTTGGCGCCGCGCTGGGATGGGTCATCGCGCACCGACGCGGCGTCTATTTCGCTATGGTGACGATCGCGATCGGGCAGGTCTTCTACTATATCGCCTTCCAGTGGAGCTCGCTGACCGGCGGCGACGACGGCTTGCGCGGCTTCTCGCGCCAGCCGATCGACTTCGGCCTGTTCAAGCTCGACATCGTGTCGAACTCGGAGACCTTCTACTATTTCGTGCTCGTCTGCTTCGCGCTTGTCTTGGCGATCATGGCCTTCATCCTGCGCTCGCCGTTCGGGCGCACCCTGATCGCCATCCGCGAGAACGAGCGGCGGGCGCGGTTTCTCGGCATTCCCGTCGATCGCCACATCTGGATCGCCTTCTCTCTGTCCTGCTTCTTCATGGGCTTCGCCGGAGCGCTCTACGCGCTGGTGAACAATTTCGCCGATCCGCGCGGCCTTCACTACAGCCAGTCGGGCGATTTCGTCATGATGGCGGTGATGGGGGGGATGCGCAATTTCTGGGGCCCGCTGCTCGGCGCCGCCGTGTTCGTGGTGCTTCAGGACTATCTCTCCAGCGTCACTGTCAACTGGATGTCGGGGGTTGGCGCGCTGTTCGTCGTCATTGTGCTGTTCTTTCCGCGCGGCCTTCTCGGCTTCGTCAGAAGCAAGAGCCAAGCATGAGTTCGGCGTTAGACACGAAGGGGGCGAGCGAGGCCGCTTCGGCGCCGCCAGCCAAGGTCTTGGAAGTCGTCAACGTCGGAAAGCGGTTCGGAAGCCTGGTGGCTGTCGACGACATTTCGCTCGCCGTCGCGCGCGGCGAACTGCGCGCGATCATCGGGCCGAATGGCGCTGGCAAGACGACCTTCTTCAATTTGATCAGCGGCTTCTTTCCGCCCAGCGCAGGCAGAATCGTCTTCGACGGGCGCGACGTCACGACGATGCCGGCGTATCGGCGCGTCGCCATTGGCATGGCGCGGACCTTTCAGATCACCGAAATATTTCCTGAGCTTTCGGTCTTCGAGAATCTGCAGATTGGCGTCGAGATCGCCGCCGGCTATCGCCTGAGGCCGTGGATCAGCCGCGCCGAGAAGTCGGCGGTGCGCGGCCGGATCGACGAGATCCTCAATCTTGCCGGGTTGACCGGCAAGACCGATCGCCTAGTCGGCGAACTCGCCCACGGCGACCAGCGCGTCGCCGAGATCGCCATGGCGCTGACCTTGCGGCCGCGTCTCCTGCTGCTCGACGAGCCGGCGGCGGGCATGGGCGATCAGGAAACTTACACTGTTACCAAACTCATTCGTGATCTGCATCGCGGGGCGGAGATGGCGATTGTGCTGATCGAGCACGACATGCGCGTGGTGTTCGGCCTTGCCGATCGCATCACGGTTCTCGATCGAGGCCGAGTGCTCGCGGAAGGGTCGCCCCAGCACATCGCAGGCGACGCGGCGGTCCAACAAGCCTATCTGGGGAAGACGGCATGACGGCGCTCGTAGCCGAAGGCCTTCACACCTACTATGGCAAGAGCCACATCCTCAACGGCGTCGGCATCGAGGTCGCCGAGGGGAAAATCACGGCGCTGCTGGGGCGCAACGGCGCCGGCAAGACGACGACGCTGCGCAGCCTGATGGGGCTGACGCCCGCGCGAAACGGCAAGATCACGATTTTCGGCAAGAATACAACGCGCTGGCCGTCGCATCGCGTCGCCGCTTCAGGCGTCGGCTATGTCCCGGAGGGGCGACGGGTCTTCGCCAATCTCAACGTCGAGGAGAACCTCAAGACGCCGCTCGAGCGCGCCGGGCCGTGGACGATCGCGCGCGTCTATCAGCTCTTTCCCCGGCTCGCCGAGCGTCGGCTGAGCCGAGGGCGCCAGCTTTCGGGCGGCGAACAGGAAATGCTGTCGATCGCCCGCGCTCTGATGCTCAATCCGCGGTTGCTGATGCTCGACGAGCCCTCGCAGGGTCTCGCTCCGCTCATCGTCAGCGAAGTCTTTCGCATCGTCGCTTCGATGCGCGATGAGGGAATATCGATTCTGCTCGTCGAACAGAACGCCCGCATGAGCCTGGAGATCGCCGACTACGCTTATGTCCTGGACAACGGCGCGATCGTCCATTCCGGTCCGGCGCGAGATCTTGCGAGCGACGAAGCGCGCGTGCAGGCGCTGGCTGGCGTCGGCGGTGGCGACTGGACGCAGATTTAGCGCGCCGCCGGCGCCAATAGGCTGGCGGCCGGCGGACCGCCGGTCTGCGCCTTGCAGGGCCGGCGCATGCGGCGCGGAGGCTCGCGCCTGATCGACGTCTTCGACACGCTCGCCGGCGGCGTGGTCAAGCTGCTCGACGCCGCGCGACGCCGTCAACGCGCTCGGCCTGACGCACGGCGCTGCGCCGCAGGCGGCCTGATTCCGGAGTGCGGACCGCGGCAAGCGCGCGTCTTCGCGAAGACGCAAAAATGTGTAAGCGTCTCAGCGCGTCAAGGGGGCGGCGGCGCGCGCGATTCGCACGATTCGGCCGCTCCCGACGCGTTCGAGGGGCGCCCATGCGAATCCTGGCTCTGGCGTTTTCGCCGCGTTTCGTCGTCCTGACCGCGTGCGTGCTGCTGACGCTCGCCTTCTGCGCCGCGGCGATCGGCGCGACGCCGCACTGGCGGACGCTGTTCCTGGTCGCCGTCGTCATCTTCGGCGCGCTGTCGCTGCTCGGCCTGCGCGACCTCGTTCAGACCTCCCACGCGGTTCTGCGCAACTATCCGATCTCCGCCCACCTGCGCTTCCTGCTCGAAGAAATGCGGCCGGAGATGCGGCAATATTTCTTCGAGAGCGAGACCGACGGTCTGCCGTTTTCGCGCAACCAGCGCGCCGTCGTCTACCAGCGCGCCAAGATGCAGCTCGACAAGCGGCCGTTCGGCACGCAACTCGACGTCTCCGCTCAAGGCTACGAATGGCTGCGCCATTCGATTGCGCCGGCTGAGATCGCCGAGACGCCGTTCCGCGTCCTGGTCGGCGGTCCCGGCTGCGCCCAGCCCTATGCGGCCTCCATCTTCAACATCTCGGCGATGAGCTTCGGCGCGCTGAGCGCCAACGCCATTCGCGCTCTCAATCGCGGCGCGGCGCTCGGCGGCTTCGCCCACGACACCGGCGAAGGCGGCTTCAGTCCCTATCACCACGAGGGCGGCGGCGACGTGATCTGGGAAATCGGCTCGGGCTATTTCGGTTGCCGCACCGCCGAAGGTGGGTTCGATCCCGCCGGCTTCGCCGCCACCGCCGCCAACAACCAGATCAAGATGATCGAGATCAAGCTCAGCCAGGGCGCCAAGCCCGGCCACGGCGGCGTGTTGCCGGCGGCGAAGGTGACGGCCGAGATCGCGGCGATCCGCGGCGTGCCGGTCGGCCGCGACTGCCTGTCGCCGGCGCGCCACCGGGCCTTCTCGACCCCGCTCGAGATGATGGGCTTCATCGCCGAACTCAGGCGTCTTTCCGGCGGCAAGCCGGTCGGCTTCAAGCTTTGCGTCGGCCACCCGTGGGAATTTCTCGCCGTCTGCAAGGCGATGCTGGAGACGGGCATCCGTCCCGACTTCATCGTCGTCGACGGCAAGGAGGGCGGCACCGGCGCGGCGCCGCTCGAATTCGCCGACCACCTCGGCATGCCGATGCGCGACGGGCTCGTCTTCGTCCGCAACGCGCTGATCGGCGCGGGATTGCGCGGCGACATCCGTCTCGGCGCCTCGGGCAAGATCGCCAACGCCTTCGACATGGCCTGCGCGATGGCGCTCGGCGCCGACTGGTGCAACGCGGCGCGCGGCTTCATGTTCGCGCTCGGCTGCATCCAGTCGCTGTCCTGCCACACCGACCGCTGCCCGACCGGGGTCGCGACCCAGGACAAGACGCGCTCCCGCGCACTGGTGGTCGAGGACAAGACCGAGCGGGTGCGCAACTACCATCGCTCGATGCTGCACGCTTTGGCGGAATTGACCGCGGCGGCGGGGCTCGAGCACGCGCGCAACTTCCGGCCGATCCATTTCTCCCGCCGGGTCAGCGCCAGCGACACCAAGACCTTCGCCGAGCTTTATCCGCAGCTCCAGCCTGGCGAACTGATTGCCGGCGCGCGTGACGGCTGGTGGCGCGAGCAGTGGGATGCGGCGCGCTCCGACCGTTTCGTCGTCGCCGTCTGAGCGTGCGCGCTTAAGCGCTAGTGGGCGAGCAGCGGGATCAGGTCGTCGCGGCCGAAATTGACCGTGATCGGCGCGCCGAGCGCCGGAAGGTCGTTGGCGCCGGTATTGAACGTGTCGATGATGACGGCGGCCTCCGCCAGACGCACCCGAACCCGGACGACCGCGCCGAGAAAGGCGACGTCCTCGATGACGCCGGCGAGGGTATTGCGGTCGTCGCCGCCGACGCCGATGCGCAGCGCCTCGGGCCTGAGCGCCATCGGCAGAATGTCGCCCGGTTTCGCGCCGTTGAGTTTGCGCGCCGTGGTCGCGCGCTGGCCGTCGATGTCGATCGCGCCCGACGAAGCGTCGACGATCCGGCCGTTGAGCAGGTTGAGCGTGCCGACGAACGAAGCCACGAAGCGGGAGACCGGCGCGTTGTAGATCTCGCTCGGCGTCCCGACCTGCTCGATCGCGCCGTCGTTCATCACCACGACGCGATCGGACATCGACAGCGCTTCCTCCTGGTCGTGGGTGACGAAGATCGTGGTGATGCCCAGCTTGCGTTGAAGCGCGCGGATTTCCTCGCGCAGCGACACGCGGATGCGCGCGTCAAGGGCGGACAGCGGCTCGTCGAGCAGCAGAATCTGCGGGCTCGGCGCGAGCGCGCGGGCGAGCGAGACACGCTGCTGCTGGCCGCCCGACAGTTGATAGGGATAGCGCTCGGCGAGTTGCGGCAGCTTGATCATCGCCAGCATCTCGTCGACTCGCGCCTTGAGCTCGGCCGCAGGCCTGCGCGCGACCTTGAGGCCGAAGCCGATGTTGGCGGCGACCGTCATGTTGGGGAACAGCGCGTAGGACTGGAACACCATGCCGATCGCGCGCTTGTTGGGGCGCAGATGCGTCACGTCCTGGCCGTTGATGCGGATTTCGCCCGCGGTCGGCGCCTCGAAGCCGGCGACCATGCGCAAGGTCGTCGTCTTGCCGCAGCCGCTTGGTCCGAGGAACGTGACGAACTCGCCGCGCTCGACGGAGAGATTGAAGTCCCTGACGACCGCGTGGGCGCCGAAGGTTTTGCGAATGCCGGTGAGGGCGAGGAACGACATGGACGACAATCCTAAGGCTTGTCGACGGAAAAGCGAACGCCGGAACCAAAGAGTTGAATCAGCCCCATGCAGGCCCAGGTCAACGCAAAGGCGATGATCGCCAGCGCCGACGGTTCGTAGGCTTTCGAAGCGCCGATAAGCTGCAGATAGGGTCCGAAGGCGGGCCGATCGAGCAGACTGGCGAAGGTGAACTCGCCGATGACGATGGCGAAGGTCAGGAACGCCCCCGACAGGATGCCGGAACGGATGTTGGGCAGGATGATGTGGAACAGGATGGTGAAGATCCCGGCGCCCTGGCTTTCGGCGGCTTCCGTCAGGGTGCGCACGTCGATCGAGCGCAGCGCAGTCTCCACCGAACGGTACATGTAGGGCAGGCCGAGGCCGACATAGCCGAACATCAGCAAGGCGTCGGCGCCAAGCGAGGTTGCGGTCAGCGGCAGGATTGACGAACTGCCGTAGAGTTTGATGTAGCCGAACACCAGCACGATCGCCGGAACCACCAACGGCAGCAGGGTGATGAACTCGACCAGCCCGCGCAACTTCGGCAGGCGGAGTTGCACCCAGTAAGCCGTCGGCACGACGACGAGGACGCCGACGATGATCGTGACGAACGCCAGCACTGTCGAATAGAAGAACGAGTCGCGGAAGTTGCCGCTGGCGAGCACGACCCGATAGGCGTCGAAGCTGTATTCGCCGCGCCGCATGCGCAGCGAGAATTCGAAGGTGGCGATCAGCGGCGCGAGGAAATAGGCGACGCCGAGGATCATCGCCGCCCAGGCGGCGAACTTGCCGCTTTTCATTTGAGCCACCGGTCCGAGCGCGCGCGCAAGTAGAGATAGGCGACGTTGGACAGGCCGGTGATCAGCAGCATGCCGAAGGCCAGCGCGTAGCCCAGATTGGGATCATGCAGCACGTCGCCGCGGATCTGCGCATAGAGCAGGATGGGCACGATGTTGAGGAACGAGCCGGTCAGCGCGTAGGCCGTGGCGATGGCGCCGAAGGCGTTGGCGAACAGCAACAGCGACGCGCCGAGCACGCTCGGCCACAGGATCGGCAGGACGATCATGCGCCAGTACTGCAGGCGGCCGGCGCCGAGGATGTCCGCCGCCTCGCTCCACTCCGTTTTGAGGCCGTCGATTGCCGGCGCGATGACCAGCACCATCAGCGGAATCTGGAAATAGAGATAGGTGAGGGTGAGGCCGGTGAAGGTGAACAGGCTGAAGCCGCTTGCGTAGAGGTCGACGCCGACGCCTCTGAGCAGGATGGTGACGAAGCCGAGGCGACCGAGCGTCGCCATGAAGGCGAAGGCGAGCGGCACGCCAGCGAAATTCGACGCCACGCCGCTGAACGTCATCAGCGTCGGCCGCACCCAGCCGGGCAGACCGCCGCGCAGCGCGGCGATCGCCAAGGCCAAGCCGATCAGTGCGCCGAAAAACGCCGAGGCGACGCTGACCTCGATGCTGAGCAGGTAGGAAAGTCGGATCGACGGCTGCCAAAGCCGCTCGAGATTGGCGAGCGTGAACGCGCCGTCATGGTCCTGGAACGCGCCGACCAGCAGCGACGCCGTCGGCACGATGAGGAACATCACCGCGAAGATGAAGAACGGCGTGACGCCGAGCCACGCCGCCATGTTGGGAAAGCGCAGAACGCGAATCACCGGCGCCGCGACGGTCGTCATGGGCGAACGTCGGCGCTGACGCGCCCGGCGACCCCGCCCCCGGTTAGGGGGGAGGGGCGCCGGTCAGATGAGCGTGTGCGCGTCACTTGGCGACGGTGGCGCCGACGACCGCATCCCATTGCTTGGCGATGACATCCTTCGCCGCCGCCTGCTCGTCGAGGGTCGGGAACTTCGCCTTGGCGTAGCCATCGGCCGGCGGCAGCGCAGCGAGCAAGTCGGCGGGCACCTTCTTGCTTTCGATGAGGTTGTTGAAGCGGATCGGGTGGCAATAGCCCTTCAGCCAGCCGAGCTGCCCTTCGTCGGAATAGAGGTGCTCGAGCCACAACTTGGCGGCGTTGGGGTGCGGCGCATAGGCGCTGATCGCCTGCACGTAGACGCCGGCGACGACGCCGGTCTTGGGCACGATCACCTCGACCTTCGGGTTGCCCTTTAGCGAGTCGCGCGCCGCAAGCGCGTTGTAGTCCCAGTAGATGAGGATCGGCGTAGTGCCCTGGGCGATCGAGGCGGCCTTGCCGATGACCGGGACGAAATTCCCCTTCTTGTTGAGATCGGCGAAGAACTCAAGGCCCTTGGCGGCCGCCTTGGCGGCGTCGGTCTCGCCGGCGCCGAGGCCGGCCGCGTAGACGGCCGTCGTCGCCTGATTGGAGACGCGTGGGTCGCCGGCGAGCGCGACGCCGGCCTTGTACTCGGGCTTCAGCAAGTCGGTCCAATCGGTCGGCGCGTTCTTGACGATATCGGCGTTCACCGCGAAGGTCAGCACGCCGTAATAGTCGCCGACCCAGTAGCCGTCCGCATCCTTCGCGCTGTCGGGGATCGAGTCCCAAGTCGAAACCTTATACGGCTGGAGCAGGCCGTCCTTCTTGGCCGACGGGCCGAAGCTTAGGCCGACGTCGATCACGTCGGGGGCTTGCGGGCCCTTGTTGTCCTTGTTGGCCTTGATCGCCTCGACTTCGTCGCCCGAACCGCCGTCGGGGTTGAGCTCGTTGACGGCGAGGCCGTATTTGGCCTTGAAACTGTCGATCAGGTCGCCGTAGCCGCACCAGTCGCGCGGCAGGGCGATGACGGTGAGCTGGCCTTCCTTCTTGGCGGCGGCGACGAGTTCGTCAGGCGGAGCGGCGAGAGCCGGCGCGGCGCCAAAGGCGAGCGCCATGGCTGCCATGGATGCCAACAATTTCATGCGCTGCTGCAGCGTTACATTGCTCATGACACTCCCCCTCGGCGCTTGCGCCTTCGCCCAACTATGGACCAACGGGGCCCTAGCCCCGGCGTATGACAAAGGCATGTCGGGCCCTGTGGCCGGGCGTTAGTTTCCACCGGCGGGCGTTGGAATGCAACGGCGAGCCGCGGCGAAAGCTCGGCTTGTTCCGCCGCCACGCTCAGGCCATGTTGTCGGACTAGGGCGCGGTTACGCCGCGGCTCGGGGCTCATTCGGTCGATTTTGCAGAAGTGCGCCAATTTCTCACGTTCGTCGCCGTTTTGCTGATCGTGGCGCTGACGGCGGCGCTGGTCGCGCCGCTGTTCATTGATTGGTCGCGCCATCGCGGGCAGATCGAGGCGGAGCTGAGCGCGATCGTCGGCGCTCCGGTCGTCGTCGCCGGCCCGATCGACATTCGATTCCTGCCGACGCCTTACCTCCTGCTCAAGGACGTGACGATCGCCGCCGCTCCCGGCGGCCCCGCCGCTTTGGCGTGCAAGTCGCTCCAGCTCGAGGTGGCGCTCGCCAGCCTGCCGAGCGGCGGCGTGCGATTTACCCTTGCCCGGGTCGACCATCCCGCCCTGACGCTCGTCCGCCGCGCCGACGGGGCCGTCGATCTGCCGCGCTGGCGCCTTCAGGTCGCCGGCGGCCGCATCGCGCTTGACCGCCTCGTCGTCGACGGGGGGCGCGTCACGCTGATCGGCGGCGACCAGAAGCCGCTCGACGTCGCTCTCGATCTCGACGCGTCGGCCGCTTCGCTCGTCGGGCCATTCCGCGGCTCGGGGCGGATCGCCGCGCCGGGCCTGGGCGCGGCGGCGATCACTTTCGCCAGCGGCGCGGCGGCCGACGGGGCGCTGCCGCTCAAGCTGGAGGTGACGCGCGACGGCGGCCCGAACCTGATTTTCGACGGCGCCGTAACGAAGAACCCAGGCGCCGACGGCGGCGTCGCCCTCGCCTTTGCGGGCGCCGCGACGGCGAGCGGCGCGATCGAAACCAGCGAATCCGGGCCGCCGACGCCGTGGCGCGCCTCCGCGACGCTGAGCGGCGACCTCGAACTCGCGTCCGCGCAGAACGTGGTCTTACGATTCGGTCCAGACGAGCGGGCGCTCGAAACGCGCGGCTCGGCGCGTCTCTACGGCGGAAAATCGCCGCGGTTGTGGGTCGATTTCGACTCCAAACAGCTCGATTTCGACGCCTTGCTGCGCAACAAGGACGAGGACGCCGCCCCGCCGGCGCGCGCATTCGCAATTCTGGCCCGGCTGGTCGCCCCGCTGCAGCGCGGCGACGGCGCGCCCCTGGCGATCGACGCCGCCTTCACCGCTCAGACGGCGATCGTCGGCGCTCAAACCGTGGCCGATATCGATTTGCGGGCGACGGCTTCGGCCGGCTCGCCGCTGTCCGGCACGCTGGCGCTCAACCTGCCCGGAGACGCTTCGGTGCGGTTTTCGGGCGGGCTCGAAGTCGGCGCGGCGGCGGGCTTCAAGGGCGCGTTGCAGGCCCGGCTCGGCGACATTGCGCAGCTGCGCGACTGGGCGACGCGCGGCGAGCCGGAATGGGCGCGCCGCCTCGCCGCGCTGGGCCAGGCGCTGCCCTATCGCTCCGCTTCGGCGAGCGGAGAGGTCGAGATTTCAGCGGTCGCGATATCGGCCCGCGACCTCGATCTGACGCTGGACCGGTCGACCCTCAGCGGCGCGATCGCCTACACCGCGCCGGTCGCCGACGAGCGCGCGCGCCTGTTCGCAGACTTGCGCAGCGACGCGCTCGACGTCGATGCCTTGCCCGATCTCAACGCCAGCGCCGGGCTGATCGGCGACGCCGATCTGTCGCTGGCGCTGGAGGCGACGAAGCTGCGGGTCGGTCGGCCTGGCGACGCCGGTTTCGAAGGCGGCTCGCTGGCGCTGAAATTGACCAAGACCGGCGACGACTTCTCGCTGGAGAAATTCTCGCTTTCCGGGCTTGGCGGCGCTTCGGTCGAGGCGAGCGCCGCCCTCGGGCCGAAGGGGCGCTCGGTGCAGGTCGCGCTCGACGCGCAAAAGCTCGACGACGTTGCGACTCTGGTCGGCCGCGTCGCGCCGGGCGGAGCGAGCCGTTGGCTCGCCGCGCGCGCCGGGGCGCTTTCGCCGGCCAAGGCGACGCTGCAGGCGTGGTCGGCCGACCCGAACGCGCCCGGGCTCGATTCGATCAAGGTCGCGGGCGTCGCGGGCGGCGCCCAGTTCGACATTGCGGCCAAGCGGTCGGGCGACGCGGCGGACGTCAATTTCAGCCTCGACGCTGGCGACGGGTCGGCGTTGATGCGCCAGCTCGGCGTCGCCGCGGCCGCGGGCGTCGGCGGCCGCGCCCATCTCGAAGGGTCGGCCAAGGGCCGCTGGGACCTCGGATTCGACGCCCTTGCTTCAGGGACGTTGTCTGGCGCCGACTTCACTTGGCGCGGCCGCCTGCGGCCGACGGCCGACGCTGGCGAAGCGTCGCTGTTCGGGTCGGCGACGCTGAAAGCCGCCGACGTTTCCGGCCTGCTCGCCGCGCTCGGCGTCGCCAAGTCCGGCGGCGTCGCCGCGCCGGTCGATCTTTCGGCCGACCTCACCTTGCGCGGCGACCAGCTGGCGCTGCCGCGCCTGAGCGGGAACGTGGCGGGGTCGAAAGTCGACGGCAAGCTCACTTGGCGGCTCGTCGCAGCCGAGGCGATCGATCCAGACGTCGCGCTGGCGCAGTCGATCGCCGGCGAAACGCCGGACTCGCAGGCGGAAGTCGCAGGCGATCTGTCGCTCGATCGCGCCAGCCTCGCCGGCCTGTTCGGCCCGATGCTCGGCGCGCCGCAATCGCGCGCCGCCGACGGAGGCTTCGCGCCGCCGAGCCTCGACCCACCTCCGCTCGACCTCAATCTGCGCATTGGCGCGCTCGATCTCGGCGGCGGCCAGACCGCGCGCAGGGCGAGCGCGCGACTGCGCATGGACCGTGGGCGGTTCGACCTCGACGACGTGGCGATGGAACTCGGGGGCGCGCACGCAGGCGGTCGCCTGACGCTCAGACGCGACGCGGCGCTGGTCGCCGTCACCGGCGAAGCGTCGCTCGAGCCGGTCGCCGTCGATCAGCCAGCCCTGCGCGGCCGTATCGGCGGCGAGCTGACGTTCGCCGGTTCGGGCGACAGTCTCGGCGCGCTGATCGGCGGGCTGGCGGGAGAGGGAAAGATCGAATTGCGCGCGGCGGCGACGCCGCATCTCGATCCGGGCGCGCTGACCCGCGTGTTGGCGCGGGCGCAGTCTGGCGACATCGGCATCGACGAGACCAATGTCGGCTACAACCTCGGACTGGAACTCGACCGCGCCGCGCTGCCGCTGCCCGATGGCGCGGCGCCGGCGACGCTGAGCGCGGGCGTCATCCGCGTCGGACCGCTGGCGATCGGCCGCGCTGGCGGCGCGGCGACGGCGAGCGCCACTTTCGATTTGCGCGCGCAGAATCTCGCGCTCGACGTCGATTTCACCGAGGCGCGCGGCGGCAAGTTCTGGAATGGCCCGCCGCCTGCCGTCGACATTTCGCTGATCGGCGGGCTTGCCGCGCCGGCGCGGCGCATCGACGCGTCGGCGCTCGCCGCCGGACTCGCAGCGCAGGCGATCGGGCGCGACACCGACCGCATCTCGGCGCTCGAGGCCGATATCCGCGAGCGGGCCTGGTTCAACCGCCGCCTCAAGGCGGAGAAGTACATGCGTCAGCGCGAGGCGGAACTCGCGGCTTATGAGGCCGATCAGGCGCGGCAGAAGGCCGAGGACGACCGCAGGCGCGCCGCCGACGAGGCGGCGAAAGCGGAGGAGGATCGCAAGCGCGCCGCTGCTGACGCCGCGAAGGCGAGCGTGGCGGCGCCGAACCCGCCGACCGCCGACGATGCGTCCGCCTCGGCGCCGGCGAGCCCACCCCCGGCGAATCCGCCGACGCCGGCGCCACGGCCGAAGGTCGAGGCGGTCGATCCGACCGCGACCGGCTTCTACTGAGGCGAATTTTCGAGCACGTAGACGCGGATCGCAGAGGACAGGTTGGCGCCGTCGCGCGCGGCGTCGATTTCGGCGATCATGGCGCCGACCGAGCGGCGCCGAGCGACAGCAAGGGCCTTGAGGCGGCGCCAGAAAGCGTCCTCGAGCGACACGCTGGTGCGGTGGCCGGCGATCGTCAACGAACGCTTGACGATCGCCGCGTGTGGCGTCGTCGCCTCGGCGCTCATCGCTCTTCGCCGCCTGACTCGCGACGATGGCCCTCGAGCGTGCGCTCGGCGCGTTCGCGTTCGGCGCGCGCTTCGCGCTTGGCCGCCTTGCCGACGCCATGGGCGAGGCGATTGGCCTCCGCAGTCGCGTCGTCTTGGTCGCGGCGGCGCTGCTTGCGGGCGCGGCGGAGGTTGACGATCTCACCCAATCCGAGGCCCTGTTTCACTTCTTGTGGCGGAACGCGTCGATCGAAACGACTTTCGCCGGCTCGGCTTCGCGCGGCCGCTCGGCCTTCTTCGCCGCCGCTTCGGCCGACTTGGCGGAGGCGGATGCGCCCGCCTTCGTCGGCGCGGCCGGCTGCGTCGCGGAGGCGGCGCTCGGATCCGACTTTCGTGCGGCTTCGCGCGGCGGCGCCGACGCCTTGGCCGGCTCGCTCGCAGCGCGCGGCTCGAGCTTGAAGCCGAAGGGAACCGAGGGATCGCTGAAGCCGGTGATGGAATCGAAGGGAATCGTCAGCCGCTCGGGCTTGCGCGAGAAGTTGAGGCTGACCGAAAAGGCGTCGTTGGTCACTTCGAGGTCCCAGAACTCGTGCTGCAGGATGATCGCCATCTCGTCGGGATAGCGCTGCAGCACCGCCGGCGGGATGACCACGCCCGACGCCTGGGTCTTGAACGCGATGTTGAAATGATGCTCGCCCGGCAGTCCGCCGCGCGCCGCGTCGCCAAGCACCTTGCGCACCACCGAGCGCAGCGCCTCCTGAACCAGCAGGTCGTAACGGATGTAGTCGGTTGGCATGGAAATCCGCAGTGGAAAACCTTGCCCGGAAGGCTAGCCGAGACCCCCGTTGATGGCAAATGCGCGTGCGCGGAGAAAGTGGAGGCTTCTGTTGCCGGGCGCCTCCGAACCCCGCCTAAAGGAGCAAACCTTTAGGGCTTGAATCCCAGTACCAGCGCTGCATTACGCAGCGAGGGCCACCGGAGCATAGTTGTCATTCGCAACTATAGGTTTGACCCGATAACGGCGGTATCATGCCGAGCGAAAGCGCGTCCTTTACATCCCCCGTCGAACCTATTTCGCCCCCGCCGAAACCCGCCTGTCCGGTGGGCTTGGGTGGAGGCGCCGGGTACCGCCCCCGGGTCCGAAAGACTTATTCCGACGTCCGTTTATCGCCATAGTCGCCTTGCGGCGGCGCGCCCAATATAGGCGGCCGAACGAGGCAAGGGAAGGGCGGCGGGGCGATTTCACCGCGCCTCGCCGCCGCCGACCGCCGCCGCGGCGCGGAAGGCGGCGGCGAAGGCCGACAATTCGGCGGCGTCGATGTCCGACACGGCGACATAGGCGCGCTCCCGATCGGCCCAGCGAACCAGGCGGAACCCGTCGAGCGTTCCCTCCCGCGGTCCGAGCGCGCGGTCGCCGAGCGACAGCGGCAACTCGGTTAACGCGATCCAGTGCTCGCGCCGCTGGTAGACCAGCGTCGGGACCGGTGTCGCGCCGACGACCGCGATGCGCCCTCCCGCCAGCGGATAACCCTTGTCGGCGAGGTCGGCGACTTCGACGCCGAGCGGCGCATGGGCGACGAGCCACGGCTTGACCGTATGGCGGTCCGAGGAGGCGACGTCGAACGGTCGGTCGGAAAGCCCGGCGCGCGCGAAATCGGCGACCATCGCGGCGGCGACCGGATCGGCGGCGCGCGAAGAGAGGAGCAGGGCCTGGGCCGCCGCGCCGATGACGATTCCCGCTGCGACTGCGGCCGCCAGCGACAGCGGGACACGCCGCCCGTTTGCTTTCGGACGGCCGATCGCAGCGACGGCGTCGCGAAGCGCCGCCGGCGCCGTCTCAGCCGCTCCATGCCGCCGCACCGCTTCGCGCACCGCGGACAGGCGCCGCAATGAAGCGCGCAGTTGCGGATCGCGCTCGAGTTCGCGCTCCAGCTCGACGCGGTGGGCCGCGTCCAGCTCGTCGTCGAGCGCGGCGTTAAGGCGCAAGAGCTGATCTTGGCGCGGGTCGGAGTCGCTCATCGCTTGTCTTCCAGAATCTTGGCGAGCGCCGCGCGCCCTCGCGCCAACCGCGACATCACGGTGCCGATCGGCGTTTCGGTCGCCTCGGCGATCTCGCGATAGGCGAGGCCGTTGATCTCCCTGAGCACCAACGCTTCCCTCAGCGGCTGCGGCAGCGCGGCGATCGCTCGGCGCACGCGCTCGCCGTCCTCGGCGGCGATGAGAATCGCTTCGGGAGACCCGTCGTCGTCGGCGAAGTCGACGGTCTCGATCGCCGCAAGATCGTCGGCGCCGCCGGCGAAGGACAGCGATTTCGAACGGTTTTTCGCCATCCAGGTCAACGCCGCGTTGCGGACGATGCGCAGGAACCACGCGCGCGGTCGCTCGACGTTCGCCGTCTCCAGCGCGTTCAAAGCCCGCAACGCGGCGTCCTGCACGATGTCCTCGGCGTCGGCCGCGTCGCCGGAGAGCCAGCGCGCCAGCGCGTAGGCGTCGTCGACATGCGGCGGCACGATCGCCTGATACCGCCGCCGCGCCGCGTCGCTGATCATGATCCTTCCCGCGTTCCGCCGCTCACCGCGCCCGCTCCTTGAGGAACGCGATCACGTCGGCGCGGTCCTGAGCCTTGTCGAGATGATAGAACATTCTGACGCCCGGCACGAAGGCCTGCGGATTGGCGAGCCAGCGGTCGAGCGTCCGTTCGTCCCAAACGAAACCGGCGTTCTTCAGGGCGTCGGAGTAGGGATAATCGGGCAACGACCCCGCCTTGCGGCCGAACACGCCGCGATGGCGCGGGCCGACGTCGTTCTTGTCGAGCGAATGGCAATCCTGGCAACCTTCGTAGAGCTGTTCGCCGCGCGCCGCGTCGCCGGCGGCGCGGGCAGGGTCGGCGGCGGCGAGGGCGAGCGCGGCGCCGAGCATGTGTCCGAGGTTCATCGCGCCGCTCCTCACCCCAGGGCCGTGTCGGTGATCGCCAGCGGCGACGAAGACCGGGAAAAGGAGACGTCGGTCACGCCGAGCAGTTTGCGCAGCTCGCCCGGCGGAACGCGCATCGGCCCGGGCGCAGGCGCGGTTCCTGGCGCCGGCTGCGGGAAGGCGGTCGAGCGGGCGGTGTGGAAAGTCACTGCGCCCTCAACCTTCTGCATGAGTTGGTGGATGTGACCGTTGAGCACGGTCACCGAACCGAAGCCCGCCAGCAGCTTCAGCGCCTCCGCCGAATCCTCCGTTCCCCATCCCCATTCCGGCGCGATCGTCCATAACGGTATGTGAGCGAAGACGACGATCGGCGTCGAACTGGTCTTGCCGCCGAGATCCTCGGCGAGCCAGACGAGCTGCTCCGGCCCGAGCGAACCGAGGCCGTTCGCCTTGAGGTCGACGACGTTGACCAGGCTGACGAAGTGGACGCCGCCATAGTCAAAGGCGTACCAGCCGCCGCCGGTCGCGCCCTTGCCGAAGCGGTCGAGATAAGCGGCGCGGGTCGCCGCGTCGACGATGTCGTGCTCGCCGGGGGCGTAACGCACGTCGAGGCGCGCGCGGCCGATCAATTGCCCCGCGTCGTCGAACTGCTGCGGAGTCGCGGCATGAGTGACGTCGCCGGTGTGGATCATGAACGCCGGCCGACGGGGCAGGGCGATGACCTGGTCGAGCGCCGCGTCCAACGTCGCGCGGGTGTCGGGATTGGCCGGCTTGTCGAAGCCGATATGGCTGTCGGAGATCTGGACGAAGGAAAAGCCGCCTTCTTCAGCCGCCGCCTCGCCGATCAGGCGCGAGGCGGGAATGCCGCCGGCGATGGTCCAGACGACGCCGGAACCAGCCCACACCATGCAGCTGAGGGCCTGGCGGCGGTCGAGGTGCAGCGAATCGCGTTCTGTCATGCGGTCCTCCTCATGGCGCGGCGTCGCCGCTCATGAGGAGAGACTCGCGGAAAGCGGCGTTTATTCCCTGCCGCGGAAAGAAAGTTACGGCGCCGCGGCGCCGACCTTGACCAGCTTGTAGTCGATCGCGTCGACCAGCGCCTGGAACGACGCGTCGATGACGTTGGACGAGACGCCGACGGTCGACCAGCGCGCGCCTGAGGAGGCCTCGCCGAACTCGATCAGCACCCGCGTCACCGCGTCGGTGCCGCCCTGGAAGACGCGCACGCGA
>Ga0182030_10001070_pt1 | contig 55069 bp, 56 predicted proteins | sample 812S3MmetaG_FD_121299 | JGI IMG/M metagenome (GOLD analysis project Ga0182030, IMG submission 121299) | Permafrost microbial communities from Stordalen Mire, Sweden - 812S3M metaG (Illumina Assembly) | ecosystem: Environmental > Terrestrial > Soil > Wetlands > Permafrost | place: Sweden...
GCGGAAGTCTATTACGCCAAGGATATGGGGTTCTTCGCGAAAGCCGGACTCGATGTCGAGATCACGCCGATCACCAACGGTGCGGCGATTTCCTCCGCCGTTGCCGCGGGTGCGATCGACATCGGTTACGCGACCGGGACGAACGTCGCGCTCGCGCACGAGAAGGGCCTGCCGTTCACGGTTATCGCACCGGCGAATCTGCACGTCGGCAATGCGCCGACCGCGGGCTTGCTCGCGGTGACGCGCGACTCTACGATTCAGAACGGCAAGGACCTCGACGGCAAGACGATCGCAGTGACCGGCTTGACCGGGATCGCATACTTCGCCGCGCGCGCGTGGATCGATCGCACCGGTGGCGACTCGAAGAGCGTCCACTACATCGAGCTGCCGCTATCGGAGATGACGACGGCCGTCCACGAAGGGCGCGTCGCAACGGCTACGATGGACGTGCTCGGAGACCCGCTGATCGGTAAGCCCGAAGATCCGCTGCGGCTGTTGGCCAATTCGTTCAACGCCGTTGCGCCGAATTTTCTGCCCTCGATGTGGGTTGCCACGATCCCGTGGGTGGCCGCGCACCCGGTCGAAACGAAAGCGTTCATTGCGGCGATGCGTGAGACGGCGGTCTGGGCGAATGGCCATCACCGTGAATCGGCCGCGATCCTTACGGCCTACGCGAAGATTCCACCCGAGACGCTGCAAGCCGCCACCCGCGTTACCTACGCGACCGTGTTGACTGCCCAATCCATCCAGCCGAACATCGACGTCGCCGCCAAGTACGGTTTCTTGCAAGCGACGTTCCCCGCGCGCGATCTGATCAGTCCGCTCGCGCTAAAATAGTCGAACGTGGCCATCAAACGTGACGCGTTCATCGCGCTTGGATCGGCGGCGATCCTGACGCGCCCGGCGTCAGCACAGACGCCGGTGCTGCGTCATCTGAGCGTTGCGTCCGCTCAGGATTCCGACGCGGTGGCATGCCTGTACGCGCAGGAAGCGGGGCTGTTCCGCAAGGCCGGCTTGGACGTCACACTGACACCGAATGCGAGCGGTTCGGCGGTGGCGGCATCCGTGATCGGCGGTGCGGTCGACATTGGGAAGTCGAGCCTTACGGCATTGATCACGGCGTTCTCGAAGGGCATTCCGATCGTGCTCGTCGCGCCGTCGGCGCTCTACAATGTCGATTCGCCGGTCACCGGTACGATCGTGCGCGCTGATTCACCGTTACGGAATGCGCGCGATCTGAACGGCAAGACGGTTGCGGTGCAGAGCGTCCGCGGTTCGTTGCAACTCGCGACGATGGCATGGGCCGATAAGAACGGCGGCGACTCGAGCACGATCCATTTCCTGGAACTGCCGCCCTCGGCCGGTCTGATCGCGCTCGATTCGGGCCGCGTCGATGCGTGCACGCTGGCCAATCCGTACCTCACGCAAGCCGTGTCGGAGAAGAAGGCCCGCGTGCTCGGCTGGTCGTCGGAGGCGATTGCGAAGCGCTTTCTCCTGACCGCGTACTTCACGACCAAGGCGTTCGCGGTCGCGAACGCCGATGCGGTGACGCATTTCGCGCAAGCGATGGCGGCTTCGGCGGCGTACCTGAACGGCCACCAAGCGGAAACCGTCGATCTCGTCGCGCGCTTTACCGGTGCGCTGCCCGAAGCCGTCCGGAGTATCCCGCGCGAGACGTTTGCAACCACGCTTGAGGCACGCGACGTGCAGCCCTACATCGACGCGTCGGTGAAATACAAGTTCATTCCCGAACGCATCGACGCCGCCGCGCTTATTGCCGCAACTGCACGCTAGCGCGGCTAGAGGTCCGGGAAGATCATGTCCTTGGCGTCGACCGGCGTTTTGAGAATGCCGTATTTAACGGCGGTGTCGAGGATCGGCTGCATATACTGCGTGTCCAACTTCACGCCGTATTGGGCGCGCGTCATCTTTGCAACGACGTCATCCGTTAATGGTAAGACTTTCTGCAACATCGCGCCCGTCTCGGCTTGGTGTGCGTTCGCCCACGTTGCGGTTTTACTCATCACGGCGACGAACGTGCGCGCCGTGGCGCGGTTTTTCTGCAGCCAGCCGGCGTTCGCAAACCAGACGGCCAGATACCACTCGGGAGCGACGGCTTCGTAGGGACTGGCGAAGATGCGGACGAGCGGTTTTGCCGCGCTCAGGGCCGGTTCGCCGATCATCGCCGCATCGACGCGGTTCTGATTGACCATCGCCGCCATGGTGGTGAACGGCAGCTCGACAAACTTGACCCCGCTCGGATCGGCGCCGTTTTTGGCCATCCACTCGCGGATCGATGCCTGCTGCGTTCCGCGCACCTCGATCGCCGCGATCGTTTTCCCCTCAAGGTCTTTGGCGGACGTCAGCGTCGAGTTCTTAGCCACGATCAATACCGTCGCCGGTGCCTTAGCGACGAAGAGCGCGCTCGGTGCGATCACGGATAGCGGCAACCCTTGGGCCCGTGCGCTCGCAACGGCGATGGGGTTGCCGAGACCGATGTCGATCGCGCCGCCGGCCACGGCGGCAGCGAGCGAGCCCGAATTCGAGAGCGAGACCAATTCGACGTTGAGACCGGCGTCTTTGAAGAACCCGGCGCCCTGCGCGTAAAGCGCCTCGGCGAACGTGTCGGACGGCGACGTGGCCACGCGCAAAACCGGCCCCGTTTGCGCAGTCGCGACCGAGCTGCCCGCGAGCGCGCCGAGCGCGACCAAAGCCCGAACCGCTGCCGAGCGTCTCACGGTTTGTGGCTGGCGAGTTTCGCGCGTAGCTTCACGGTCGCGTCTTCGTCGACGTTTTGCTCCGCGTCGAGCACGACGCCGTAGACGTTGCGCGCGTCGTCCCGCGAGACGTACTCGTCGATGACGTCGGTGCGGACGCGCGTGGGTTCGCGATCGAGCGGATCGCCCCAGCCGCCGCCGCCGGCGGTCATGATCGTGACGCTGCTGCCGGCCGCAAGTAGCGTGCGAAACGGATCCTCGCGATGGAAGTCGGCGGCACCGGCCGGCTTGATATAGGCCTCGCCGACGAGTCCGGCTTCACCGCCCGCAATGCCCCACGGCGCAAGGACGGTGCGCCCTTGCTGGCTCGATGTCCAGCGGCCTTCGGCCAGGTTCTCGATCGTCGTGGTGATGCCGAGTCCGCCGCGGAACGTGCCCGCTCCGCCCGATCCTTCGCGCAGCGACCGCCGTTTAACGATCACCGGTGTTTTGAGTTCGATCGTTTCGACCGGTGCGTTGCGCACGTCGCCTTGGCAAACCGAGACCGAAGCCGATTCGCCGTCTTCCCACGGCCGCGCGCCCCAACCGCCGCCCTCGATCGTTTGCAAAACGAAGTTGCGTCCTTTGACCGGGTCGCGGCCGAAGAACGCGAGCGCGCCGCCGAGCGTGCCCATCGTCGCGGCCGGAATGCGGTCGGGCATCGCGCCGGCCAGCGCCGTGAGGATCGTATCGACGACCGTCGGCAGCATGCGGCTCCATGAAGACATCGGCGCCGGAAACTTCGCCATCATCAAGTTGCCTTCTTGAATCTCGACTTTGAGCGCGCGAAACGATCCTTCGTTGACCGGTTCCAAGGCGCCGGTGAGACCCTTGTAGGCGATATACGCGCCGGCGAGCGTGCGGCCGTTGATGCCGCCGCGCCGCTGCATCGAACCCTTGGTGAAGTCGATGGTGAGATCGCTGCCCTTCACGATCACGTCGACGACGATCGGAACGCGCACACCCTTCTCCACGCCGTCGTCGTCGAGGAACGATTCAGCGTGGTAGTGGCCGTCGGGAAACTGCTCCACGATCAAGCGGCACTTGCGCTCGGCATCGTCGAAGATGCGTTCGATCGCCGTGTGAATCGTGTCGCTGCCGTAGCGGGTGAAGAGTTCGTCGAGGCGGCGCTCGGCTAGCGTGCAGGCCGCCATCTGTGAGCGCAGATCGCCCATCGAGGATTCCGGGAAGCGGATATTATCGGAGATCATCCGCAGCATCTTCTCGTCGGGCTTCCCGCCTTCGTAAATCTTGATCTGATCGAACTGCAAGCCTTCTTGCCATGGATCGACGATCGACGTGCCGGCGCCGAAGCCGGTGCTGTTGCCGCCGACGTCGACCCAGTGCGCGCGCACGATGGCGAACGCGGTCAGCTTCTTCTCGAAGAAGAACGGTGTGAGGATACAGACGTTGTTGAGGTGCTGACCCGCCACGCGCTGGTGGTTGGTGATCAGCACGTCGCCCGGTACGAAGCCGTCCACGCCGTAGCGCGCGACGGCATCTTTGATGACGACGCCGAGATCGGCGACGAAGTGCGACACGCCGCCGATGTTTTGCGAGAGCAACCGGCCTTCGACGTCGAGAATGCCGCAACAGTAGTCGCGCACTTCGTAGATCATCATGTTGTAGGACGTGCGCTGCAAGTCGACCGACATCTCGTCGGCGATCGCGGGCAATGCGCTACGCAGCACCTCGAGGGTAACGGGGTCCAAGCGAGGCTTTTCGGTTACCGCCATTATGCTGCTCCGATCGTAACGATCATTTCGCCACTGGGTGCGACCTGCATCTCATCGCCGGGGAAGAGCACGGTGGTCGAGGCGTATTCTTGGATGACGGCCGGGCCGCTGATGCGTGCGCCTGGTCCCAGACGTTCGCGATCGTAGATCGCGCACTCGATCCCTTCGAGCGAATCGTCGAAGATCACGTGGCGGTGCGCGATGAGCGCATCGGTCGTCGCCGGCGGCAGTTCGGGGAAGCGCGAGCGTTCGCGTTTGCCGGTTGCGGTAAGGCGGATGTTGACGATCTCCACCGCCTCGGAGGTGGCTTTGTGGCCGTAGCGGCGGTCGTGGATCTCATCGAACCCGGCGCGGATCTTCGCCATATCGCCGCTCGCAATCGCGCCTTCTTCGACCGGCGTTTGGATCGGGAACTCTTGACCGACGTAACGGATATCGAGGAACCGCCCGAACGTCATCGCACCGGCCGCCGTACCCTCGTTGAGTAAGAGCTCGCGCGCTTCGTCGATCATGCCGCTGAAGATGCGCCGGATATCGTCGAAATCCGAGTCCGCGAGCGACTTGTAGTACGTGCGCACGTAGTCGTGCCGCAGATCCGACATCAGCATGCCGAGTGCGGAGAAGTGTCCGGGAACGCGGGGAACGATCAGCGTCGGAACGTGCAACTCGCGCGCGATTTGCGCTGAGTGCAGCGGGCCCGCGCCGCCGAACCCGACCATCGCAAAGTCGCGGGGATCGTAGCCGCGCTCGACCGACACGCCGCGCACCGCCAGCGACATCTCCGCGACGGCAATCTTGATGATGCCGAGTGCCGCCGCTTCAACCGAAAGGTCAAGCGGCTCGGCGATCGTCGTGCGGATCGCTTCGCGCGCGCCCTCGACGTCAAGCGGCATCTCGCCGCCGAGAAACCGGCTCGGGCTCAGACGTCCGAGGATAACGTTCGCATCGGTGACTGTCGGCGCCGTGCCGCCTTGACCGTAGCACACCGGGCCCGGGTGACCGCCCGCACTGCGTGGGCCGACCTTCAGCGCGCCGACTTCATCGATCCACGCGATGCTGCCGCCGCCGGTTCCAACTTCGATGATGTCGACGACGGGCAGCATGACCGGGTGGCCGCTCGCGAGTCCGCCGATGTAGTAGCCCTGAGCGATCGACGGTTCGCTGTTTTGCACGAGACTGACTTTGGCCGTCGTGCCGCCCATGTCGAATGCCAGCACGTTTTTGTAGCCGAGGGTCCCGCTGACTTCTGCGGCCGCGATGATGCCGCCGACGGGGCCGGACTCCATCATGTGCACCGGCACGCGTTTCGCCGTTTCCGGCGTCATCGTGCCGCCGTTGGACTGCATGATCAGTAGTCGTCCGGTGAAGCCGAATTCGCCGAGCAGGTTTTCCAGGTCGCCCAAATAGCGTTTCACGCGCGGACCGACGTATGCGTTGAGCACGGTCGTCGACATGCGCTCGTATTCGCGGTACTCGCGCAAGATCTCGTGCGAGAGTGACCGGTAGAGGTTCGGCGCTTCCTTGGCGATGATCGCGCCGACCGCCGCTTCGTGATCGGGGTTGGCCCACGAGTGCAGAAAGACGACCGCGACCGATTCGATGTCGTCGGTGTTGAGGCGTTGCGCGACGCCGGTCGCATTGGCCCGATCCAACCCGGTGACGATTTCGCCGGCGGCGTTCAGGCGTTCGACGATCTCGAGCGTTCGATGACGAGGAACGTAGGGCTCCGGCCGTTTGAAGAAGATGTTGTATGCTTCGGGCCGGCTGCCGCGGCCGATCTTATAGACGTCGCGCATGCCTTCGGTGACGACGAGCGCGGTGCGCGCACCGGTGCGTTCGATCGCCGTGTTAATCGCCACGGTCGAGCCGTGAATGAACGTCTCGGCGGTCGCCATCGGCAGTCCGCTCTTAGCCAACGTTTCGCGAATACCGACCGCTAGATCGTAGGGGGTCGTCGAGCTTTTGGCCTGATGGATCTCGCCGGTCGCGAGATCGAATGCAACTAAGTCGGTGAACGTGCCGCCGATATCCAGCGCGAGAACGAGTGACAAAGAATCTCCTAGAACGAGGGGGCGAGGAGAAATGCGCCGGCCGTGCCCGCGCTACCGGCGATCGCCGGCGATCCGATCAAGATGGGGGTGCCGTCGATCACGGTCGCGGCTTGGACGCTGACGAGCGCACCCGGTGCGAACGCTTTGGTGTGCGGTACGGCCGAACCGGCGACGGCCTCCAGCGGCTGAGCCGCGCGTGACGTTTCGACGAGCCACGATTCCATCGCACCGAGTTTGTCGAGCCGCGGCAACTCGGCGAGGGCTGCCGCGAGTTGCTCGGTCGCCGCGCGAACCAGGCCGCGCGAATCGTTGCGCACGACGGTGCGGATCATGCGCACCCAGGTTCCTTTATATGCGACGGTTGCGCGCAACGCGTACACATCGCCGAGCTTAGCGGGCCCCTCGAGTCGCAACAGGCGGCGATCGGCGCGGAGATCCGGCGCGACGGCGACGTAGGATTCCTCAGCGCCGAGTTTGCGCGCCGCGAGGTCGACCGCGGCTACGGCCGCCGCTGCGTCGGTTCCGTTCGCGTCGATCGCCGAGAGCGCTTTGTGCGCAAAACCCGCTGCCGTCTTTGCCAGTCCGATGCCGGCAGCATCGCCGGCCGCACGCGCCGCGACGAACGCATCGGTCGCGTCGACCACCGCGGTGCCCGTTGCCTTCAAGGCTAGTCCGAGGGCAGCCGGCACTTCGTCGAGTTCCACGACGCCGATGGTCGAACCGGCCGGCAATGCCTCTTTAAGCACGCGCGCCGTTTCGTCGCCGATCTTGGGCGAGAAGAGAAGGATCTCGCTATACGTCGTCCCCTCGACCCACGGCTTGCCGCGCGGCGATACCGCCGAGACCATCGTCAACGGTCCGGTCTTGGGCAGCACGAGCGCGCATTCCGACCAGTACGGGATGAAGTCGCACAGCCACGACACCGCCGACGTGCGCGTGAAGTTCGTATACGCGACGAGCGCGTCGATCTTGCCGGCAGCCATCGCTTTGCGCATCGCAGCGATGCGCGTATCGAAAACGGATTCCGGGAGTTCGGTCTTTGACCACTCGATCAATCCGCGGCGCATTATGCGGCACCGTCGAAGAGCACGCGGGGTGTGGTGGTGAAGACTTCGCACCCGGTTTCGGTTACGGTGACGGAGTCGCCTAACATGATGTAGCCCACGTTCGGGTTGTAGGTGTTGGGGTGGACGACGAACGTCATTCCCGGCGTCAGCTCGGTGTCGACGTTCTCGAGAATGTGCGGCTTCGAGTCGGCGAAGAGGCCGAGGCCGTGGCCGCGCACGCGCGTATACGCGCTGGTTACGTACTCGCCCATGCCGTGCTTGCGAAACACGTCGTTTTCGGCGCGCGCCACGTCTGATGCGAGCACGCCCGGACGCACGGCGGCGATGCCGGCTTCCAGCGCTTCCACATAAATGGCGAAGGCAGTTTTCTGTGCGTCGCTGGCTTTGCCGACGACGAGCGTGCGGCAGATCTGCGCGAAGTAGCCTTCGATCGCCGGCGTGAGTTCGGTAATGACCAAATCGCCATCGGCGAGTTTGCGGTTCGAGGGCGGCGTCACGCTGCGGATGTCGGTGCCGCCGGACCCGATCAGCATGAAGTTGTCGGCCACTCCGTGCGCGCGCAGCCAGGATTCAACTTCGGCCACGACTTCATACTGCGCCCGCCCTTTTTTCGCGGCCTGACGGAAGATCACGTACGCTTCATCGGCGGTCTGCGCCGCTTTGCGAACGCAGGCAACCTCGGCCGGCGACTTGTGCATCAAGAGGTCATCCACGAGGCGCGTTCCGTCGTCGATCGTGACGTGCGCGTTCTCGACCAGCGCGAACGGCACGAACGCGAGCGGGGCCGCAGCGACGCGCACCTTGCCGCGCGCTTTGAGGTCGGCGGCGACGTCGCGGCCGATCTGCTGACTGAAGCGCACGTCGAGGCCGGCGGTCTCCGCCGTCGCCCGATCGATTTCGCTCGCGCTGTCGAGAAACAGACGGCACGCGCCGTCGGGCGTGAAGACGGCGAGGCCGTGGCCTTCGAGGATCGGAAAATCGCTGACGTACATGAGGTAGTCGCCTTGCCAGCCGTTGCCGTAGGCGACGAGGACGTCGATGCCGGCCGCCGTCATCTTCGTAGCGAGTTTAGCGCGGCGTTCAGCAGCGAGCGTTTTGGTTTTCACGTTTAGACCTTTTACCTATACCTTTACCGGTACGAAGCGCGTAGTATACATATTTTTTGCATCGAGCGGTTGATCGTACATGCCGAGATCGGAAACCGACTTGCGGACCTCGTCGAGCGCCGCCTGCGAGAACGTGCCGTCGTTCGACATCATCTGCATGTCGGCCGGATACGACTTGGCGACGACGATCTCGTCGACGTGCATCACCCGGGCGATCGTTGCAATCGACGCTGCTTTGTGAGTGCGCATGTAAGCGACGGTCGTGAACCAACCTTTAAGGAAGCGTTGTAAGACCTGGGGGCGCTGCGCGATCAGATTGTCGTGCGCGAAGATCACGTGCGTGTCGAAATCTTTGACGATGTCGCCGAAGAGCGTGAGGATCGTCCCCTTGCCGAGCCGTTCGATCTCGTAGGCTTCGGTAAGATCGTGGACGGAGGCGGAGATCTGTCCCGTGCCGAGCGCGCTGACGCGCGTCTCCATCGCGCCGAGCGGCAAGATGATGACGCCGTCGGAACCCCAGCCCTCGTTGGTTGAGACCTGGCGCGCGAGCCAGTCGGTCAACGAACCGGCGGTCGTTACCCCGATTCGCTTCCCTTTGAGTCCGGCCAGCGTTTTGATGTCGCTACCTTTGGCCACGACCAGGGCCATGTCTTGAGGCCGGCCGGCCATCACCGCGACGGCAATCGCGGGCACGCCCTTCGAGCGGTATACCATCGCCGGCCCCGAGCCCAATCCGATGTCGATCGAACCGCCGGTCAGACCCTCTTGGACCTGTGCGTCGCCTTTAAACGCAACGCCGTCGACGTCGAGGTTCAGCGACTTCCAAATGCCGGCGTCGGTGCCGACGTCGAGCGCGGAAAACGGGAACGACGAGAAGACGGCTTTGCCCACGCGCAAACTGTCCGGCTTCGCGCTCTGGGCGAGCGCCGGGTTGCTGCCGGCAAGCACGAGGGCCGCTGCACTGGCGAGAACCTCGCGGCGCGAGACAACGTCCGTCATGGTCGGCTCCTCAACCGTTGATTTACCATTGGTAAATGAGGTTTATTCGCTTGATATGGGGAAACTAATTTCCTACCACTTTCGGCCCGCTCCTGTCATGCGAAGGGGACCCGCGTGCGCATCGTCGACTCACACTTCCATTGGTGGCCGCGCTCGATTTTTGATGCGCTGTGCGAACGCACCACGTATCCGCGTGCGGAACGTGACGGCAAGGGCGGCTACCGCTATTTTCGTGCGCCCGACACGCAATCGTTCTTGCCCGTGTGGGCCGAGTGGTTCGATCTCGACAAACAGTTCGAACACATGGATGCGCTCAACCGGGGCCGTATCGATGCGTTCGGATCGATCGGACCGTTCTCGGTGCACTTCAGCGACCTGCCGGTCGCCGAAGGACGCGAGGCGGCGATCCAGTGGAATGAAGAGATGGCCGGCGCGGTTCGCTCGCACCCGGGCCGCTTTTGGGCCAGCGCTGCGGTGCCGCTCGTCGACACCGGCGTCGCGCTCGACGTGCTCGAGCACGCGGTCGGAACGCTTGGTCTGAAGGGCGTCAATTTGCCGGGCAGCGTGGGACCGGATCCGCGTATCGATCACGAGCGGCTTGAACCGTTCTACGACCGGGTCGAAGAACTCGGACTGCCGCTATTCTTGCACCCGACGGACGCAGTATTTGCGGACATGCTCTCCGACGGCTACGGCGGCGCGTTGCACTTGAGCCTTGGCCGCGTGATCGAAGTCAGCGTTGCGGCGATGCGTTTGATTTTCTCGGGCGTCATGGAACGCCACCCGAACCTCAAGCTCGTCATGTCGCACACCGGCGGCGCCTTGCCGTATCAGGCCGGGCGCATGGACAAGAACGGCAAAGCGGCTAAGCTGCCGGAACTGCCGAGCACGTATCTGCGCCGCATCTACACCGACACGGTGTCGCCGCATGCGATGGGCATGAAGTTCGCCGTCGAGTTTTTCGGCGCCGATCACGTCATGTACGGCAGCGACTACCCTTGCTGGAGCCCGGCCGACGCGCTGCGCTTCTTCGGCGAGATCGGTTTCTCGGATGAAATCCAGCAGAAGATTCTCGGCGGCAATGCGCGGCGCATCTTGCGCCTCGACGAACCGGCGCTCGAACCCGTACTCGCTCACGCCTAGTTCGCTCCTAAGAGTTAGCTAAGATCGATCGCCTGACAGGCGTTAACGACAGAGATGGCCGACGGTCATGGCGAACTGGCTGCCATGGGAGCTCAGTACGCGGCGGCGGCGGCGCGCATTCTCGACACGGCAAGTAAAGCGGGCGCTCAGTATGCCGACGTCCAGTTTTGGACGATTCGGCAAGAAGATGTGTCGGTGCGCAACGGCGACGTGCGCAATGCGTCCGATGTCTCATCTGCGGGTTACGGCGTGCGCGCGCTCGTCGATGGGAGCTGGGGCTTTTTCGGCAGCGATCGTTTCGATAACGCGTCGCTCGACGTAGCGGCGGCGCGCGCGACGGCGCTCGCAACTTCCGGAACGAAGGTCAGCGATCGCATCCCCGCCGTGCAGCCGGTGGAGAAGATCGTCGCTCACTACGAAACGCCGATGACGAAGGATCCGGCGAGCGTCGGTCTTTCCGCTCGCGCGAGCATGCTGCTGGCCGCCGAGCGCGGTGGCCACGTCGCGAAAAACGTCATCAGCGCCTATGCGTTCATGACGATCTACACGACCGCGAAAGAGCTCTACTCCACCACCGGCAGTGCGATCACGCAGCTGCTGCGCCAAGCCGGCGCGGGCTGTGGTGTGTCGGCGCTTGGCCGGGACAAGGACGTGCAAACGCGCGGCGGCCCGGGCGATTTCGCACTCTATCAGGGCGGCGGTTACGAAGTGGTCGAGCGCGCGAACTTGCTCGGGCTCACGCCGCAGTACGGTCGCGAAGCCGTCATCCTCGCCGACGCGCCGCCGTTGCCGTCGGGCGTTCGCGACGTCATCCTCGACGGCAGCGTGCTGAATCTGCAGATGCACGAATCGATCGGGCACGCGCTCGAACTCGACCGGTCGCTGGGTTGGGAAGCAAATTTCTCCGGCGTATCCTTTGCCACGCCCGATCAAGTCGGCAAGCTGCGCTACGGCAGCGACTTGTTGAACATTTACGCCGACAACACGCTGCCGTTGGGCATGGCGACGGTCGGCTATGACGACGAAGCCGTGAAGCCCAAACGCGTGCCGTTGATCGAACGCGGCGTCCTGCGCGCGTTTCTATCTTCGCGCGATACGGCCGCGCAAACGAACCTGCCCGAAACCGCGTCGACGCGCGCGCAAGACTGGGGCAGCGTTCCGATGGTGCGCATGACCAACATCGTGCTCGCACCGCACGAAGGAACGCTCGCATCGATTGAGGCCGACACGAAGGATGGGATATTCGTCGCCGGCATGCGCTCGTGGTCGATCGACGACCACCGTCTCAACTTTCAATTCGGCCCGCAGATCGGCTACGAGATCAAGAACGGCAAGCGCGGCCGCATCTTCAAGCAGCCGACGTACACCGGCGTCACGCCGCATTTCTGGGGCTCGATGGACCGCGTCGGCGGCCACGAGGATTATCAGGTCTGGGGTACGCCGAACTGCGGCAAGGGCGAGCCGGAACAGGCCGGTCGCACGTCGCACGCGTGCAGCGTTGCGCGTTTCCGCAACGTCACGGTCGGGGTGAAGACCGATGCGTGATCAGGATCGCGCGCTGACTCTGGCCGAGCAGGTCTTGAAGGCGGCGGCGCGCGCCGATCAGGCGCAGGTCTCCGTCACGATCAGCGACGCATCGTACGCCCGCTTCGCGCACAACTACGTCATCCAAAATCTGGCCGCTGTCGCGACGCAGATCACGCTCACCTACTATGTCGGGAAGAAGTCGGGCTCGATCTCGACCGACGACGCGAGCCCCGCATCGATCGCGCGCATGGTCGCCGCCGCGCGCGACATCGCGCAGCGCGTCCCACCCGACACCGGTTTCGTCTCTTTGCCGAAGCCCGCGGCGATCGCTCGGGCGACTCACGGTTACTACGATGCGACAGCCGGCGCGACGCCGGACGACCGGGTGGAGAAGCTGCTGCCGCTCTTCGCGCGCATGAAAAGCTCGCAACTCTCGTCCTCCGGCTTCACGACGACGCAAATCAATACGGTTGCGATTGCTAACTCGCTGGGCGTGCGCGCCGCCTTCACCGGCACCATGAGCGGCCTGCAGTTGAAGGCGATGGCCGAGCACACCAGCGGCTTCGCCGAATTTTACGTGCCGGACTATAGCGGTCTCGACCCCGCCGCGGTAGCCGAGCGGGCCGCAACGAAGGCGACGATTTCGCGCGAACCGGCAAACCTCGCGCCCGGCAATTATACGGTGGTGCTCGAGCCGAGCGCGTTTGCCGCTGCTTTGAAAGCGTTGACCGAAGGGATGGGCGCCGGGAACGTTCTCGAGGACAAAGACTCGTGGATGGTCGGGCGCATCGGGCGGCGCTTGTTCTCGCCCAACGTGACGTTGCGCGATGATTGGAGCCATCCGCTCTTCGCGAACCCGCCGTTCAACGTCAACGACGGGACGCCGACAAAGAAGCTGACCCTCATCGACCGCGGCGTCGTCGAACGTTACGTCTCGGGTACCTACAGCGCGAACAAGTATCACGTGCCCAACACCGGTCACCCGAATTTTCCCGCCAACGGCGTGATCGAGCCGGGGACGAAATCGCGCGCGGCGCTGATCGCTTCGGTCGAGCGCGGCGTGCTGATTTCGCGCACGTGGTACGAGCGCGTTGTCGATCCGCGCCAGGCGACGATCACCGGGATCACGCGTGACGGCGTCTACCTGATCGAGAACGGAAAGCTGACCAAGACCTTGAAAAACTTCCGCTACTTCGTATCGATGATCGATGCGCTCAAAGACGTCGAGCTATCGAATGCCCAGGTCTTGAGCGAGCCGGACGACGACACCGGCTACTCGACCGTGCTGCCGGATGCAAAGATCGCGAAGTACCACCTCGCCGCCCAGACGTCGTTCGCATGAAACGCGCGTTCTTTCTCCTCGGGCTGGCCGGTGCGGCGCTGACGATCACGACGGTGCGCATCGGTATGCTGCGGCGCACGCGGCGAAGCGGCGAACTAGCCGGCCGCTGCGCTAACCAGCGGCGCACTTTGCGCTGGTCGGGCTACACGGCGGCCGATTTTACCTAGGCGTCGACCGCGATTTTCGCCAGGTTCTGCGCGAACTTGGCGGTGGTTGCCTTCGCGACGCCTTCGATCAAGCGTCCGCCGACGGTCGCGATGATGCCGGTCATCGTTGCGTTGGTCTCGAGCGTTACGTGGGTACCGGCTCCGCGCGCTTCGGCGCGCGAGATCACGCGCGCATTGACGTCGCCGCGGCCTTTGCCCTCATTGCCGCGCACGTTCATCTCGACGGAATGCGTTGCGTCGTCGACCTTTTCGATGACGATCGTCGCTTTGTAGCTAACCGACACCGGACCAACCTTCATGCCGATCTCGGCTTTGTAGGTTTTCTCGTCGACGACTTCGGTGATCTTCGCGTTCGGGATGCACGGCGCAACGCGCGGCACGTCTTTGAGCAGCAACCAGACGGTCTCGAGCGGGGCCTCGACGTCGAAGCTGTCGGTAATGATCATCGGTATGGTCGTTCCTTCGTGAGCGGGCGATAAGCCGCAGTATGGGCGTGGCGAACGGCGCCGGCGACGGCATCGAGCGATCGCAGGTTGTGGCCAGGAAGAAAGGCGTCGATCGACGGCAGCGCGGCGGCCATTCCGCGGACGAGCGGCTGGTAGGCGGGATCGCTCTTGCGCGGGTTGATCCAGACGATGCGACGCGCCGAGCGCGCGAGTTGTGCCATCTCGCGTCCGACCAGCGCAGGATCCTCGCGCTCGCAGCCGTCGGAGATGAGGACAACGGTTGCACCACGCGCCGCGCCGCGCATCGCGAAGCGGCGGTTGAACGCCTGCAGCGACGTGCCGATCAGCGTGCCGCCGCCCCAATCCGGAATCGTCCGCAGTGCGAGATCGAAGCCCCTCCGGGTGCGGCGCCGCGCGAAGCGGCCGGTTAGATCGGTGAGCCGCGTGCCGAAGGCGAACGCGCCGACCTTCGGGCGGATGCGCGCGACGACATAGGCGTACTGCAGCAGCGCGCGGCCATACGGTGCCATCGAACCCGAGACGTCGCAGAGAAACACCAGCGGGCGCAGCACGCGTTTGCGCACGCGATAGCGCGGGTCGACGCGCAGCCCGAACGTGCGCAGTTCTTCGCGCAGCGTAGCGCCGACATCGAGACGGCGGCCATGACGGCGAATCGCGACGCGACGCGACGGACGAAATTCTTCCGGGGCCGGCTGTTCGTTCATCAAGCGTTCGGCCGCGCGCCACTCCACATCCGTGAAGCCGGCGAAATCGCGTTCGATCAAGCGCTCTTCCAATGATGCAGTGATCACGGCATCAGGCTTGGCATTGGAATCGCCGCTCGAACCGCCGTCGATCGCGGTGCTGATCTCTTGCTCGAGCACGGCGTCGCCGGCTCCGTCAAGCCAGAAGGCGGTAAACGCGCGATCGAATGCCGGCACGTCGTCGATCGAGCGGACCAGCGTGAGGCGCGCATACCAGTAAAGCCCGTACGGGCCGAGGTCGGGATCAGCGGCTAGCGCCGTGCCATAGGCGTGCAACGCGCCGGCGTCGCAAGCGATCCCGGCCACGCGCAGGGCGGCGGAAAAACGCGCGACGATCCCGGCAGCGATCACAGCAGCAGTTCGGCGCGGTGTTCGGCGACGGTCGCGACGTCGTCAGCGTGCTTCACGACCGCGCCGAGCGTGGCATCGAACGTTGCATCGTCCACGGCAGTGCCGCCGAGGCTCGCGATGCATTTGGCCCAGTCGATCGTTTCGGCCGTGCCGGGCTTCTTGCGCAGGTCGAGCGCGCGCAGGCGTTCGACGGCGCGCACGACCGAGTCGAGCAGTTCGTCACCGGCATCGGGCAGATGCAAGCGCAGGACACGCCGCTCGTGCTCGGCCGTCGGCGTCCCGAGGAAGTGATAGAGACACCGGCGCTTGAGCGCGTCGTGCAGTTCGCGCGTACGATTCGAGGTAAGGAACACCGTTGGCCGGTGCCCGCCGCGGATCGTGCCGAGTTCCGGGATCGTGATCGCGAAGTCTTGCAGAAATTCGAGCAAGAACGCTTCGAACTCGTCATCGGAACGGTCGATCTCATCGATCAGCAGCACCACCGGCGACGTGGCACTGGCATCGAGCGCTTGCAGCAGCGGTCGCCGCAGCAGAAACGCCTCGCTGAAGAGATCGGGCGTACTCGCGCGATCGGAATCGGCGCGCACGGCCAGCGTTTGTTTCGCGTAGTTCCAATCGTACACGGCCTGCGCGACGTCGATGCCTTCATAGCACTGCAGCCGCAAGAACGTCGCGCCGGTGGCGGCGGCGAAGGAACGTGCCGCTTCGGATTTTCCGACGCCGGGTTCGCCTTCGAGCAAGACGGCGCGACCGATCGTTTGCGCGAGCACCATCGCGGTCGCGAGCGGCGCATCGGCAACGTAGCCGGCACTCAGGAGCTTCGCGATCAGATCGTCGACGGCGCGCGGAACCATCAGGCCGGCGCCTGCGCGTCGCGCGCGGCTTGCCACACGAGTTCCGGCGTCAACGGAAAAGCGTGAAGATGGAAGGAACCGTCGGGCCAGAGCGCATTCTCAACCGCGGCCACAATCGCGGCCGGCGCGGGAATCGTTCCACCTTCGCCGGCGCCCTTCGCGCCGAGTGGATTGAGCGGTGTCGGCGCATGGATGTGGTGAATCTCCGCCGCCGGAACTTCTGCGCTGGTCGGCAGCAAATAGTCGACGAACGAGCCGCTGATGAGTTGCCCCATGTCGTCGTACACCGTGCGCTCGTAGAGCGCGCCGCCGATGCCGGCCGCAAGTCCGCCTTGCACTTGCCCTTCGACGATGAGCGGGTTGATCGCGTTTCCGCAGTCATGGGCGATCACGTACTTCAAGATCGTCACGATGCCGCCGACCGGGTCGACCTCGACGGTGACGACGTGAAAGCCGCTGGCATACGTGGATTGCGTGGGGCGGAAGTAAGCCGTCGTTTCGAGTCCGATCTCGACGAGGTCGTTGGGTAGCGTCGAACCGGGAAACGCACCGGACGACTGCACGGCGAGGTCGCCCAACCGGATCGATTGCGACGGCGAACCCGCCACGCGCACCGAGCCGTCGACGATTTCGAGATCGTCCGGCGAAACTTCCAAGAACGCGCCCGCGGCCTGCAAGATACGCTCGCGCAATTGCGTCGCCCCGATCTTCACCGCACTGCTGGCGAGCGCGCCCAAACGGCTCGCGAACGCGCCGATGCCGTACGGCACGCCGGCGGTGTCGCCGGTGCGGACCGAGATATCTTCCATCGGCATCCCGAGCGCGTCAGCCGCCACCTGGGCGAGCGTGGTCTCGTGACCCTGGCCTTGCGACGCGGCGCCGCTCATGATGCGAATTTTGCCCGCTGAGTCAACGCGCAGGCGCGCGCTCTCGTGCGGGCCGAGACCGGTGCCTTCAACGTAGCCGGCCATGCCGATACCGACGAAACGGCCCTGCGCGCGCAGTTCGGCTTGATAGGCCGGAAACGCGTCGTAGCCGATGCGTTCGAGCGCGGTCTGCTGCGCTTGCGGATAGTCGCCGCTATCGTAGCTCATCGGCGAGCCGTCGCGGAAAATCAAACCGACATCGTAGGGGAACTCATCGGCGCCGATATAGTTGCGCCGGCGAATCTCGGCCTGATCGAGGTGCAATTCGTTGGCCAGCCGGTCGAGCATGCGTTCCATGCTGAAGACGGCTTGCGGACGGCCCGCGCCGCGGTGCGGCGTTACCGGCACGCGGTTCGTGTACACGACCGTGACCTCCGCATCGTAGTTCGGCAAATGATACGGGCCCGGAATCGTGGTGAGCGTGATGAACGGAACGATCACGCCCCACGGCACGTAGGCGCCGGTATCGTGAACGATGCGCACGCGCATTCCCAATAGCGTGCCGTCGCTCTTGGCCGCAAGTTCGCACTCGTGAACCTGTTCGCGTTCGTGCACGGTCGCGCGGAAATGTTCGAGCCGGTCCTCGACGTACTTGATCGGGCGTTGGAGTGCGCGCGCCGCGAACGGCACGATCACTTCTTCGGGATAGAACACGACTTTCGGTCCGAAGCCGCCGCCGACATCGGGTGCGATCACGTGGATCTGATCTTCGGGCAAGTCGAGGGTGGCGGCCATCAAGCGTCGCGCGACGTGCGGGGATTGCGTCGTATCCCAGACCGTGATGACGCCCGTGTTTACGTCCGGAACCGCAAAAATAGCGCGGGTTTCGATCGGCTGCCCCGAACCGCGATCGCTGGTGAAACTTTCGCGCACGATGACGTCTGCCGCGGCAAAGGCTGCCTCAACGTCGCCGTAACTCTGACCGAAGCGTGCCGCGACGTTGTCGCCGAGATCGGGATGGATGACGCAATCGCCGCCGGCCAGCGCGCCCTCGAGGCTCGGCGTTGCAACCAGCGGTTCGAAGTCGATTGCGATGTGGTCGAATGCGTCTTCGGCGATGTACCGGTCGTCGGCAACGATCAGCGCGATCGGTTCGCCGACGTAGCGCACGGTATCGGATGCGAGCGGAACCGGCGTCTTCGCGCGGAGCTTCGGATGCGGCACCGGCAGCGGGAACGGCCGATTCACGTCGCCGAGATCGGCGGCGGTGAAGATCGCATGCACCCCGGGCAATGCGAGCGCGGCGGAAACGTCGAGCGACGTGATGCGCGCGTGCGCGACCGGACTGCGAAAAACGGCGGCGTGCAACATACCGGCCGCATGCATGTCGTCGACGAACCGGCCGTGCCCGCGCAAGAGGCGGTCGTCCTCGCGCCGGAGGACCGGCGTCCCGACCCAGCTAGACGGCATCTGTCTTGCCCACGCCGTTCATGACCTCATCGACGGCGGCAACGATGCCGCTATAGCCGGTACAGCGGCACAAGTTTCCCGACATCGCCTCCCGGATTTCGCGTTGCGAAAGATGCTCGCCGCTGCGCAGCAGCGCGGTCGCGGTCATAAGAAAGCCGGGCGTGCAGTAGCCGCACTGCAGTCCATGGTGTTTGCGAAATGCCGCTTGCAGCGGTGCGAGCGGGGCGGAATCCGGGGTGAGCCCCTCGATTGTTTCGATCGTGCGCCCGTCGGCTTGCACGGCCAACATCAAGCACGACCGGGTGGGGTTGCCGTCGACGAGCACGGTGCATGACCCGCAAACACCGTGCTCGCACCCGACGTGCGTGCCGGTGAATTCGAGATCGTGCCGGATGAAGTCGCTCAGCAATAAGCGTCCGTCGACGGTGCGCTCGTACGGTTTTCCGTTCAGGGTGAATGCGATGTCGTGCCGATCGGTCGTCATGCATGCACCGCCGCGGGCGAGCGGCGCTGCGCGGCATGCGCGGCGGCGTCACGGATACCGCTCGCGATCAGGCGGCGTGCGATATCGCGGCGGAACGCGGTGCTGCCGTGCACGTCGGTCGCAGGTTCCAGTTTCGCTGCCGCTTCGGCTGCGATGTCGTCGATCGCCGCGCCGGCGGGAACGCGGCCGGCGAAAAGCGGCTCGGCATCGAGTAGCCGGACCGGCGTCGCATCGACGCCGAACAGCGCCACTCGCGCGCTCGCGATGGTGTCGCCGCCGTCTTCGAGTTCGACCAGCGTGCCGCAGCCGGCCAGCGCGTAGTCGCCGTGGCGGCGCGCGATCTCGTGAAAATTCCAGCCGGCATGCGGCGGCGCGAGTGTGAGCGTGACGCCGGTGAGGATCTCGTTCGCTTCGAGACACGACGTCAGGAACGTGATGAAGAACTCGCTCCACGGCACGTCGCGCGTGCCGGTTGGCCCGGCAATCGTGAACGTGGCATCGAAGAGCGTCGCGAGCGCCGGAAGTTCGGCCGCCGGATCGGCGTGGGCGAGACTTCCGCCGAACGTTCCGCGCGTGCGAATCGCGAGGTGTCCGACGTGGGGCATCGCGTCGCTCAATATCCCAATGCGTTCGCGCACCTCGGCCGAATGTTCGAGATCCATGTGCCGCGTCATCGCGCCGACGTGCAGCCGGCCGCCGTCGAAGCGGAGCCCGCTCAGGCCGTCGATGCGTTCCAAATCGATCAGTGCCGCCGGACGTGCGAGACGCATGTTCATCAGCGGGATCAGGCTCTGTCCCCCCGCGAGCACTTTGGCGTCGCCCTCGTACCGCTCGAGCAGTGCAAGAGCTTCCTCAAGCGTCGCCGGACGATGATAGTCAAAGGGCGCCGGTTTCATCTCTGTGCTGCCAAATGCCACGGCCTCGGGCGTTCTCCCTGGCTTGACGGAGGGCAGGGGGCCGTCTACGATGTGGCCATGGCTGCAGATTCACGCTCCTATGAAGAACGTATTGCCGAAGGCATGCGCGTCCGTCGCGAAGTGCTCGGTGCGGAATACGTCGACAAAAACAAGGGCGAGCAGTCGCGACTGCAACGCGATTTTGCGGAGTACACCATCGAGCAGGCGTGGTCGGCCGTTTGGATCCGCCCAGGTCTCGAGCGCAAGACGCGCAGCATGCTCAACCTCGCAATGCTAACGGCGCTCGGCCGCTTGCACGAACTGGAAGTGCATATGCGCGGCGCGATCACCAACGGTGTCACGGAGACCGAGGTTAGCGAGATCTTGCGGCAAGTCGGCGTGTACGCCGGCGTTCCGGTTGCAGCCGAAGGATTTCGCGTTGCTGATAAGGTTTTTCGCGAGCTTGCGGCTACATTGGAAGCGCGATAGAGTGCGCCTAGGCACGTCTGGGAACGGTGACGTTTGATTCCATCGCTCGTTGCTAATAAGGTACGGGTGCACCGGCCTCTCGCCGGTTAAGGAGCAAACCCATGACGTCCATATCAAAGAAACTTCTCGTCGGAATCGCCGGCTTGCTGATCGCAGGCATGCCGTTAGTCGCTAGTGCGCAGAATTTCGATAACGGCCCCGCCTCGCGCAGCGATAGTCGCGGGCATTACGATAAAAACGGCGATTACGTCAAACCGGGCGCAGAACGGCGCGTTAGTTATTCGCATTCCACCACGCGTCAGGCGCATGTGGAAGGGTTCTTTGGTGCCGCACCGGGCGGATATCAAGGCTACTACCATAACGGCGGCTGGTACCATCATCGCCACATGAACAACGGCGTGTGGATCTACCTCTAGGACGCTGGAAACACGTCGCTGCGGCCGGCATGCTCGTCATGCTGGTCGCAACCTCAGCACGGGCGCAGGGTGACCTGCGCCCGTCTGTCGTTGAACTGGAGTCGCGTACCGCGACCGGTTACGAACGATGCGCCGGCGTGATCACGGCGCGAAGCGCGCAAGGATTGGAGGTCTGGACGGCCGGCCACTGCGCGAACCACCCACTGTCGCTCGTGCGCTTTTTCGATGGTCATGAAATTTACGGATCGACGGTTCGCCTGCTCTTGATCAGTGATGCTATCGATGCAGCCGAGCTGTTGCTACCGGTCGATGCGGCACGCGTTCGGAACGCGTCGCTCGCGGTGCGCAGCCGCAAAGTTCCACCAATGGGCAGCCCGCTCAGCGTTATCGGCCATCCGGTCTCGGCATTGCGCGGACCCGACGAAGGCCGCTGGACGACGACCTATGCGCGCATGGGTGAGATCTACTCCAACGAAGAGAGCGGCGCGATCCAGTATGAAATTTATTGCAACCTGTGCGGACCGGGGGACTCCGGCGGCGGCGTCTTCGATGCCGACGGCGGCCTAGTCGGGATCGTATACGGCGTGACCGAGCTGACCAACGTTGCCGGCGGCCGTCTGCCCGACGGCCAGTACGCCGACGTCGTCCCGGTAGCGGCCTTACGCTGATCGAAGCGGGCTAATCGGCCGGTTTCCCTAAACAGGCGGGTAGGTGCCAGCGTTCTCGTTCTTCGACGCCCAAATGTTTGCCAGCTTGCGGCGTCACCGCAACTACCGGCTGTATTTCTCCGGCCAGCTGGTATCGCAAATCGGAACGTGGCTGCAAAATGCGGCTCAGGCGTGGCTGATCCTCGATCTGACGCACTCGGCGGAAGCGGTCGGCGTCCTCAGTTTCTTTCTGTACTTGCCGTACGCGATTTTTGGCCTCGTCGGTGGTGCGATGGCCGATCGCTGGGATCGCCAGCGCGTGCTGGTCATCACCCAAGCCCTGATGGCGATTTGCGCGGCGGCACTCGCGGCGGTGGCATATCTGCACGTCGACAGCGTCGTCGTCATCGATGCGATCGCGCTCGCGCGCGGCACGGTCATGGCCTTCAACAATCCCACCCGTCAGGCGATGATGATCCAGTTGGTCGGCCGCTCGGAATTGCCGAACGCGATCGCCCTCAACGCGAGTTTGAACAACGCCACGCGCATCGTCGGCCCGGCAATTGCCGGCGTGCTGATCGCATCGTTCGGCGTGGGCGCGTGTTTCGCGCTTAACGCGATCAGCTTCATCCCGGTCATCGTGGCCCTGGCAGTGATGCGTCCGGCGGAGTTCTTCGGCACCGGGAAGCGCGCGCGGACGCCGCTCCTGCAATCGATTCGCGATGGCCTGGTCTACGCGCGGCGGACGAAGACCGTGGCGGTCGTGCTCGTGATGCTGTTCGTCGTCTCGACGGTGAGCATCAACTTCAACGTCGTGTTGCCGGTGCTCGCGCGCAACACGATGCACGGGAACGCGCAGACGTATGGGTTTATCGGAGCGATGTTCGGCCTGGGCGCCTTCGTAGGCGCGGTCATCGTGGCGTCGCGCACGCGCGTCTCGCGCGCCGTGCTGCTCGGAGCGGCCGCGGGGTTTGGCCTCGCGCAACTGATCGTGGCGACGCAGCAATCCTTGATCGGCGTTTCGCTCGCGCTGTTCGCGACCGGGGTGTGCTACACGCTCTACACGGCGAGTTCGAACACGATCGTCCAGCTCGCCGTACCCGCGCACATGCAAGGTCGCATCGCCGGACTCTACAACTACGTGTTCCTTTCGTCCGGCCCGCTCGGTTCGCTATTGGCCGGTTGGCTAGCCGAACGCGGCGCGCCGCTCGCGTTCGTTGCCGGCGGCGCCGCCGCGCTAGCGATGGCACTGCTCGGTTTTGTGTTGCGGCCTTGGCCGATGCCAACCGGAACCGTGCGCCCGCGGCGGCGTGTAAAGCTTTCCTGATTCGTACATTGGGAACAGGGACGAACCGCGCAGATTCACAAATGAGAGAGCGCGATGCGCCGCTCTTTAGTGATGCTTCTCTTCGGCGTTGTCGCCGCGTTGTCGAACGCGCAAGCGCCGGCGTTGGCCGATGTGAATGCGTTCCTTAACGTGTGCCTAACGCAAAATCCGGCGTTTACCACCGATGATCTGAGCGGCATCGCGTCACCCTGCGCGGCGCCACCGGGAACGCTGATCGTCGAGACGCTCTACTACCAGAACGCGTCGCGCGTCGGCGGCACGGCCCTGGCGGCCTATCCGTTGTTTCGTCTACGCACGGGCATCGTGCGCCGGCTCGAAGCGGTTGTCGATGCACCTTCGCAGATCGCCGAGTCGGGACTTCACGGCATAGGTCTGTATCCGACAACGCACTTCGGTTACGGTTTGAACTATACGATCGCGTCGAACTCGCGCATGGCGTCCTCCGTCGGAATCGAAGCGTTGCCGCCGAACTCGCGTTTCAGCGTGAGCGAAAACCAGGCGAAGTACATCGTGGATCTCACCGCCGGCTACCATCTTAACGCGCGTTCGACGCTCTCTGCGATCGCGACCGGAGCGTCCTCATTGACGGTCGGGCTCCAGCGTATCGAACCGGCAGCGGCGCTGCGCTACGCCTACGATGCGGGCGCATCAACACAAATCTCGACCGACTTCGGCGCTCGCATCATCGTACGGCATTCCGTCGCGCAATCGTACGGCGACGTCGCGCTCAATCAGCGTCTCGGGCGAAAGGTGACCTTTGACGTCGGTCTCGGAACGACGTTCAATTCCGTCTCAAACGCCAAGGCCCACTACCTCGCCAGCGGGTTCAACCTCCACCTCTAGTGATTGATTTTCAACCCACCGAAGCGACGCTCGCGGCGGTGGTCGATGAACTCGATGAACTGGGCAGCGAGAGCGGCGGGGCGGTCGATGTCGCTGCACGGCAGCATGCGCTGCAGGCGTACTTGCGCGCGACGCGCGAGAGGATTGCCGTTCCAGTCCAGTGGCGTCACGACTACGCGGCGCTCGGATTCGAAGGTCTCGAGTGGTCAAGCGGGCGCGCGAGCGTTCCCGTGTTGCCGCGTTCACTGCCTGGACGTGACACCGATGCCGGCGACGTGCCGGCGCTTGCGGTTGAGAATGCCGGCGGATTGGTACACCTCGGGAGCACGTATCTCGAACCGTTGCAAACGGCCGGCGACGCGCGGATAACGCTGGTCTCGCTCGCCGACGCGCGCGATCGTGCTGCGCCGGTGCACGGGCGGATCGTGCCGCCGGAGACGGATCGTTTCACGGCGCTGGCGACCGCCTTCCAAAACTGCGGTGCCTACGTTGACGTTCCCGACGGCGTGAGCGTCGATCTGCCGTTGCAGCTCATCTGGATGGCGCGTCCCGGTACGCCGAACGCCGTCTTCCCACATACGGTGATCCGGCTCGGTGCGGGCGCGCGCGCGACGATCGTCGAGCGGCACATCGGCAGTACGGAAGCATTCGTGGCCGGAATCGTTGAGGCCGATCTCGGACCGGGCGCGCGCCTAGACTACGTCGCAATCCAGCAGACCGACGAAGGTTCGCGAACGTTCGTGCGCCGCCGTGCGCGCTGCGCGGCTGGAGCGAGCATCGGCTGGCACGTAGCCGATCTCGGCGGCGCGCTGGTCCGCAGCGTTTGCGGTGCGCAACTCGCCGGCGCGAACGCGTCGGCCGAGACGAACGCGTTCTTTTTTGCGCGCGGCTTCGCGCACGTCGATTCGATCGTCGACGTCGACCACGACGTATCGCGTACCGAATCCCGGACGACCGTGCGCAGCGCTGCAACCGACCGGGGCCGGGGCCGTTTCTCCGGTGCGCTCCGGTTCGCGCCGAATGCGACGCGCTGCGTTGCCACGATGCGCGATGATGGCTTGATCCTCTCGCGCCATGCGTACCTCGACGCCGCGCCGGTGTTGGCCGTTCCGGCAAACCACGTCTCCGCCTCGCACGCCACGAATATCGGCTCGCTGGACGAAGAAGAGCTGTTTTACGTGCAGAGCCGCGGAATCACGCGTGCGATCGCCGAGCGCATGATGTCGATGGCGTTCTTCGAACCGGCCATCGCGCGCTTTCCGAGCGACGCGTTACGGGACGAAGTCCGCACCGCGCTCGATTCGCGGTTGGACGACGTCCCGGACACCTTCGACTAGGGCGTGAGCAGCAGCTTGCCCGACGTCGTGCGCGATTCGATCAGTTTATGCGCTTCGGCGGCCTTTTCGAGCGGCAGAACGTGCTCGATCGAGAGCTTGATCCAACCTTCGCGAATTCCGCCCAGCACGTCATCGGCGCGACGCAGAATGTCGGCGCGCGTCGGAATGAAGCTGGCAAGACCCGCACCGCTGACGGTGAGTGCGCGAGCGCTGAACGCGTTCGGGCTCACCGGTTCGGCCTGACCGCTCGACGCGCCGTAGACGACGATGTTGCCGCGAACGCTTGCCGCTTCGAGGTCGCCCGGAAATGTCGTTTTTCCGACCGAGTCGAGGATGAGGTCGACGCCTTTACCGCCGGTGATCTTCTTGACCTCGTCGGCGAAGTTGGTCTTGGTGTAGATGATCACGTCGCGCGCGCCCATCGCTTTGGCCTTAGCGGCCTTTTCTTCCGACGACGTCGTGCCGATGACGTGGGCGCCGAGGTGCGTGGCATACTGCGTGAGCAGCAAACCAACGCCGCCCGCTACCGCATGTACGAGCACGGTCGTGCCGGGACCGACTTTGCGGAAGTCGTGCAAGAGATAGTGCGCGGTGAAACCTTGCAGCGGGATCGCGGCGGCCTGCACGAGATCGATCTCGGGCGGCACCACGACGAGCGACTTCGCCGGAACGGCCGCGAACTCGGCGTACGAACCGAGGATCATCGCGTACATCACGCGGTCGCCGGGCTTCACCTCGGTGACGCCCTCGCCGACGCTTTCCACAGTTCCTGAGCCCTCGCCGCCGGGGATGAACGGCAGCGGCGTGCCGGCGCGGCGGCCGGAGCGGTAGCCGGTGTCCATAAAGTTGAGGCCGGCCGCGGCGATGCGCACCAGCGCTTCGCCGGCTTTGGGCGTGGGGCGCTCGACATCGGCGAGCGTCAGGACTTCCGGTCCGCCGAACGCTGTGACTTGAATCGCTTTCATGCCCCGCCGAACTCATCGAGTGATCGGTCGAGTTGCGGCGAAGGGCCCGAGATGGGCGGTGAGCAGTTCGAAGCGGAGATCCGGGAGCAGCCGATGGTGTTGGCGCGGCTCGCCGTGTCGCGGGCCGCGAAGAAGCTCGAGACGGCGATCGGCGACCGGGAGCCGATCTTCATCGGCAGCGGCAGCTGCCTGTTCGTCGCGCAGTTGGCTGCGTTGGCGTGGCGCCGGCTCGGGCGGCGCGCGGAGGCGCTCGCGGCATCGGAGGCGCGCTTCCAAGCGGGCGCGCATCGAGGCTGCTGCGTCGTCGCACTTTCACAGAGCGGGCGCACGGCCGACGTCCTCGACGCGCTGGATGCGCTCGGACCGGCGCGCACGATCGCGCTTACCAACACGGCGACGTCACCGCTTGCCGCGCGGGCCGACATCACGATCGACATTGCGGCGGGCCCCGAGGGGGCCGTGCCCGCGAGTAAGAGTGTTACGGCCATGGCCGCCGTCGTACTATGGGCGGCGGCGCGCACGATCGACGGCGATGGACTGGCGGCTTCGGCGCTCGAGCGCGCGGCGAGCGACATCGGTACGTGGCTCGATGCCGATGCGCCGGCCGAAATGGATCGGGCCGCAGCGTTGCTCGAACCCGCGCACGGCATCATCGTCATCGGCGCGGGCTATGGCGTTCCGGTTGCAGCGGAGATCGCGCTGAAGATCAAAGAAGCGTCGTACCGGCACGCCGAGGGTTTTGGCGCCGGCGAATTCCGGCACGGCAGCACGGCGATTCTCGAACCCTTGCGCGGCATGCTCGGCCTGAGTGATGCATCGTCGCGCACATCCGTCGGCGGAGTGCTGGATATCGCGCGCAACGCCGGGGCGATTGTCGCGACGCTTGGCGATGCGATTCCCGATGTGCCCGTCTTCGGTCCGCCGGCAGCCGGACGTTTCGCGCCGCTCGCTTGGATCGTCGGAGGTCAACTGCTCGCCCTCGCACTCGCGCGCCGCGCGGGCATCGATAGCGACACACCACGCGGATTGCAAAAATTCCTCGGTTGAAGGCTGCGCGTAGTGCGCTAGAATGAGGCGATGGCAAACATAGCGGTGATCTACTATAGCTCGACCGGCAACGCATATACTGTCGCGCAGGCGATCGAAGAAGGCGCCCTGTCGGCTGGCGCCACGGTGCGCGTGCGCAAGGTGCGCGAGCTCGCGCCGGATGAGGCGATCGCCTCGAACAAGGGCTGGGAGCAGCATCGGGTCGCGACGCAGCACGTCGCCGAGGCGACGCTGGCCGATCTCGAGTGGGCCGACGGCTTCGCGTTCGGCACACCGACGCGCTTCGGCGCGATGTCGGCGCAACTGAAGCAATTTCTCGACACCAGCGGGGGGCTCTGGATGAAAGGTTTGCTTGCCGACAAGGCGGCGACCGCGTTCGTCGGTGCATCGTACGCGCACGGCGGTCAAGAGACGACGTTGATGACCATCTACAACATGATGTATCACTGGGGGGCGATCATCGTCCCGCCGAGCTACACCGATCCGTCGATCGGCAAAGCGGGCGGCAACCCGTACGGCACGAGTTACACCGATCCGCGCGGCGGCGAACTTCCGGCCGAAGTGCTCGCTGCGGCGCGCTATCAGGGTGTGCGCCTCGCGCGTTATGCGGCCGTGCTCGCGAACAATCGCGCCGCGCTGCGCGGCAGCTAGCGCGGGTGCCATTTTTTGACGCTGCGTCCGCCGACCGGCTGGGCGCCTTTGTCATCGTCGCCGTCCTCACGGTGACGGCGCTGTATGCCGCGTGGCTCCTGGTGATGCGTCTCGTCGTCGCGCGGCAGATTGCGGCCGGAACGCTGCTTCCGGACGCCGGTGCCGCGTTGCTCCGGCGCCTGAATTCCGGCGTATTGATCCTCGCCATTGCCTCGGCTATTTTTGCCGCGCCGTTCTCGCCGTTCGAGAGTCCGAACCCGCACGCGACGACCGTGGCGAACGCCGTCGTGGATGGCTTTGCCCTGATCGTTTACGCTTACCTCACGCTAGTGATTCGGCGCATGCGATGAGCCTGAGGCTTGACAGATCTTACGGCAAAGTGGTACGGTCCACTCGAATGAAACACGTCGGCGTTTGCTGCTGCGCATGTTGTATCTCCCCGGCACCTGGGTGTCGGATGGGAGTCACTTCGTCGTAAGCGCGCCGTAGGGTACGCAAATCACGAAGACCTCTCGCCGATGCGGCGAGGGTCTTTTTTTATTGCATTAATGCTCGAGGAGAAACCGGTGACATTTGTCGGCAGCGTGGCCAAGTGGTAAGGCGGGAGATTGCAAATCTCTGAGCGCGGGTTCGATTCCCGCCGCTGCCTCAGTGTTTATGGGCGTACGGTTCCGTTGCCGCCGCGCGTGCGAACGTACACGCAATCGCCGGTCTCCATTCGTCGCCTCGTCTCGCCGTTTGCGATCCTCGCCTTGTGGCAAGCCGGATCGATAGTGGGACTCATACCCGCGCGCGTTATCGCCTCACCCGCTTCGATCGTCGCAACCGCGTATTCCCTCGTCGCGAGCGGCGAGCTCATCCCGGACTTGCTCGTTTCGCTCGCTCGTGCCGCCGTCGGGCTCGCGATCGGCATTACGGCCGGCGCGGCACTCGCGCTGGTTGCCGGTCTCTCACGTACCGGCGAAGACGCGATCGACCCGCCGATGCAAATGCTGCGTGCCGTTCCGTTGCTCGGGCTTACGCCGCTCCTAATTTTGTGGTTCGGCATCAGCGAAGTTCCGAAAATCATGCTCATCGCGCTGGCCTCGTTTTTCCCGGTATACATCACGCTGTTTGCCGGTATTCGCGGCGTCGACCGGAAGCTGATCGAGGCCGCGCGCGTGTTCGGGCTCGATCGCTGGGGCGTGATTCGCGAGGTCATCTTGCCGGGTTCGTTGCCGGCGGCGCTCGTCGGTATACGGCAGGCTCTCGGCATCGCGTGGCTGAGTCTCGTCGTGGCCGAGCAGATCAACGCGGATCACGGAATCGGCTACTTGATCATGAACGCGCGCGATTTCTTGCGCACGGATATCATCGTCGTCGGCCTTGCCGTCTACGCACTGCTCGGCCTCGGCACGGATGCGATCGTCCGGGCGATCGAGCGCCGCGCACTGCGCTGGCGACCATCGATCCTGAAGGCAACCACGTGACGGCGAGCATCCACGTACGCGATTTGAGCCAGACGTTTGGCGAGAACCGCATCCTCGCCGGCCTCGACCTCGACGTTGCCCCGGGAGAATTCATCGCGCTGCTCGGTCGCAGTGGTTCGGGTAAGACGACGCTCTTGCGGCTGCTCGCGGGCTTGGACGAACCGGCATATGGCGAACTTGACGTGGCGCAACCGCGCACCGTGGTTTTTCAAGATCCGCGTCTGCTGCCATGGAAGCGGACCTGGGAAAACGTCGTGCTCGGCATCGCGCGCTCGGGAGCGCGCGAGCGGGCAACCGCGGCGCTGGCGGAAGTTGCGCTCGGCCATCGCGCGGACGCATGGCCGCTGACGCTTTCGGGCGGCGAGGCGCAGCGCGCAGCGCTCGCGCGTGCACTTGTTCGCGAACCGGCGCTGCTCTTGCTCGATGAACCATTCGCATCGCTCGACGCGCTCACGCGGATGCGCATGCACGTCCTCGTCGAGGCGCTCTGGCGCCGGCACGGACCGGCCGTTCTGCTCGTGACGCACGACGTCGATGAGGCGATTCTGCTTGCCGATCGCATTCTCGTCCTCGACGGCGGCCGCATCGCACTCGACGTTCCGGTCGCGCTTTCGCGCCCGCGCTCGCCGGCGTACGTCGGCTTTTACGATCTTCGCCGTACCTTGCTCACCGCTCTCGGCGTGGACGTAAACGAAGGAGCGCCGGTTGACGCGTTTGCCGCGAGCATTTGATTTTCATCATGCACTCGCTACTTTTCACAAAGGACCAACGATGACCACATTTTCCCGTTTGGGTTTCGGCCTTGCGCTCGCCGGGCTCGTTACCATTGCGGCGACGCCGAGTTCCGCCGATCAGAGCAAAGAATTGCGGATCGGTTACCAAAAAGACGGCGTGTTGCTGATCGTCAAGCAACAAGCGCTGCTTGAGAAACGGCTCGCCTCCACCGGCGTGAAGGTCTCGTGGGTCGAGTTCCAATCGGGGCCGCCGTTGCTCGAAGCCCTCAATAGCGGCGCCATCGACATCGGGCAGACCGGAGATACGCCGCCGATCTACGCGCAAGCGGCGGGATCACGCCTGGTGTATCTCGCGGCGGCGCCCGATGCCGGTAAACGCAGCGGCATCCTCGTGCGGACCGATTCGGGCATCACGAAGCTCGCCGATCTCAAGGGCAAGCGGGTTGCGTTCACGCGTGGATCGAGCGCACACAACGTCGTCGTCCGATTGCTGGCAAGCGCCGGCCTAACGTACGCCGATATCCAGCCTGTGAACTTGCAGCCCGCTGATGCCGCCGCCGCATTTCGTAACGGCGGTATCGACGCGTGGGCGATTTGGGACCCGTTTTTTGCCCTCGGCCAACGCTTTCCGAATGCGCGTACGCTGACCGATGCGCAAAAGGCCCCGAGCAACCGCTTCTTTCTGGCCGGCGCTGATTATGCCGCGCAGAATCCTGATAGCGTCGCCGCGTTCGTCGAAGAACTCGATCGCGCATCGCTCTGGGCGACGTCGCATCCGGCCGAACTCGCGGCGCTGTTCTCATCGGTCACCGGGGTCGAACCCGACGTCGAGAAGATCGTCGCCGCGCGCGACCTGTATACGATCCACTATCTCGACGGCACGATCGAGCGCCAGCAGCAAGGGATCGCCGACGCGTTCCTGCAGCTCGGTCTCATCCCGCATGCGGTCGACGTGCGAGCGATCGCGTACGTTCCGAGCGCGAAAGCGCGAGCAGCGCTAGCGCTGCTCAGCCGCCGATGAGCGGTGCGAGGATCGAGAACTTCTATTGGTTCTTGCCGACCGGCGGCGACGGGGCGTACCTCGGCGCGAACGACGGACAACGTCCGGCGACGAATCGGTATCTGCGCGAAATCGCCCAAGCTGTGGACCGGCTTGGCTACGACGGCGTGCTGTTGCCGACGGGGCGCGGCTGCGAAGATGCGTGGACGGTCGCGTCGTCGATCGTCACGCACACGGAACGTCTGCGTTTTCTCGTCGCGGTACGGCCCGGAACCGTGCTGCCGTCGGAAGCGGCGCGGCAAGCATCGGCGTTTGATCGGCTCAGCGAGGGGCGGCTCGCGGTCAACGTCGTCGTCGGCGGGCGCCCGTTCGAATTAGCCGGCGACGGAATTTTCCTCGACCACGACGAGCGCTACGTTCAAGCGAACGAGTTTCTCCGCATCTGGCGTGCGCTGCTCGAAAGCGGCAGCGTCGATTTCGACGGCGCCCATCTGCAGGTAAAGGGCGGGCGCGTTCCGTTCGTGCCCGTGCAACGTCCGCACCCGCCGCTCTTTCTCGGCGGCTCGTCGCCGGCCGCGCAAGACCTTGCGGCCGAACACGTCGAGACGTACTTGACGTGGGGCGAGCCGCCGGCCGGGGTGGCCGAGAAGATCGCGTCCGTTCGAGCGCGCGCAGCGAAACGCGGGCGTAGCGTGCGCTTCGGCATCCGGCTGCATCTGATCGTGCGCGAAACGGCGGCCGAAGCATGGGCGGCAGCGGAAAAGCTCATCAGCCGGCTGCCGGATGACGTCATCGCCGATGCGCACCGCGCGCAAACGTTGGAATCGGATTCCGAAGGTCAGCGTCGCATGACCGCGCTGCATGGCGGCGACCGGCGCAAACTCGAAGTCAGCCCGAATCTTTGGGCCGGCGTTGGCCTCGTTCGCGGCGGTGCCGGAACAGCGCTCGTCGGCGACCCCGAGACGGTCGCGGAGCGATTGCGTGAATACGCAGCACTCGGTATCGACACCGTGATCGGTTCCGGCTTTCCGCATTTGGAAGAAGCGTACCGCGTGGCGGAATTGCTCTTTCCGGTCCTCGGGCGAGATCGGGAAGAAACGCGTGCCGAGGTGCCGGCCGGCCCCTATTTCGGCGGAGGTTCTCTCTCCGGCGTCCCCGTAGCTGCTCGCTAGATATAAGGAGACCTGCAATCCATGAACCGCAAGCATTTTCTCGCCGCATCGGCAGCTGCGGCCGGCAGCGCCGTCGCGTCGCCCGCGCTCGCGCAGAGCGTGAGCCTCCCGTTTGAAAGCGGGGACCGGACGTTGGCCACGTTTCCGCAAAAGCGTCAGTTGATCGTGCTGACGTCGCGCCCCGTGCAGCTCGAGACGCCGGCCGCTGTTTTTGATGCCGGCGAGTTCACGCCGAATGACGCATTTTTCGTACGCTGGCACCTCCCCGACGTTCCGACGCGCATCGATCCGGCGGCTTTTCGTTTGAACGTACGTGGGGCCGTCGCGTCGCCGCTTTCGTTGGCAATCGACGACCTGCGCACGCAGTTCGAAGCGGTTGAGGTAAATGCGGTTCTTGAATGCGCCGGAAACAGCCGCGGTTTTTCGACGCCACGCGTGCCGGGCGGCCAGTGGGCCGACGGTGCGATGGGTAACGCGCGTTGGCGTGGTGCTCGTCTGCGCGACATCTTGGCACGTGCGAGCGTGACGAACGGTGCCATCCAAGTCCGCTTTCAGGGCGCTGAGCGCCCGGCCTTGCCGACGACACCGCAGTTTCTCAAGTCACTTGAGCTCGCGGTCGCCAACGATCCAAACGTTATCGTGGCGTATCAGATGAACGGCGCCGACCTGCCGGTACTCAACGGTTTTCCGGTACGCTTAGTCGTGCCCGGTTACTTCGGAACCTACTGGGTCAAGGCACTCAACGATATCGAAGTGTTGACGGAGCCGGATCAGAACTATTGGATGAAGACCGCGTATCGCGTGCCGAACACGCCGAACTACAGCGTCGCACCGACGGATAGCGGATTCGCAACGGTACCGCTCACCAACCTGACCGTGCGTTCGTTCATCACGAATCTCACCGATGGGGGCTCGATCGGTGCGGGCCGCACAACGGTTCGCGGAATCGCTTTTGATGGCGGAACAGGGATTCGAAGTGTCGGCGTGTCGACCGACGGCGGCACGACGTGGCGTGATGCCGACCTGGGCCGCGATCTCGGAAAGTTCAGTTTCCGGCGCTGGACGGCGACGTTCGATGCGCAGGCGGGTCAACGCTACGTCCTAGCCTCGCGCGCCGTGAGCAACGCCGGCGAGCAGCAAGTGAACCGTTGGAATCCGAGCGGTTACGCACGCAATGCGGTCGAGACCGTTGCGGTCACGGTGAAGTCATGAACGTACGACGAATCGTATTGACCATCTTGGCGGGGGCCGTCGGAGCGTTCGCGGTCGCGGCGGCATCGGGTGCCCCCGCACCGGCCGCGCAAAAGCTCGTGACGATCGCGCTGCCCGCGCAAAATGTGGCCTTTCGTGACGCACCCGGCGTCGAGGTCGCGCGCAAAGACTGCCTGACGTGTCATTCGGCGGAATACGTCACACAGCAGCCGGCGCTCAGCAAGGCTGCGTGGACCAACGAGATCGCGAAGATGCGCGCCGCCTACGGTGCGCCGATTCCCGACGCCGACACCGATGGGCTTGTTGCCTATCTGCTCGCCCAAAATCCGGTGGCGAAGAAATGACGCTTCAACCGATCGTGCCGGGACCGGCCAAGCCGCGCAAGACGTTCGCCGTCTCGTGCAGCGCGGCCGGGTCGCCACCGGGCGACCATCCAAGCGAGCGGCGGTAACTTCCGAGAACGCCGTCCGTCACGAGCTGCCCTTCGCTCACGTCCACGTGACGGTGCGCGTCGGCGGCCACATAGAGTGCATCGGCCGGGCAGTACGCTTCACACAGATAGCACGTCTGGCAGTCGGACTGACGAGCGATCGACGGTGCCGCATCCGGGTGCGCGTCGAAAACGTTCGTCGGGCAGACTTTCACGCAAATGTTGCATTCGATGCAGCGCGAGGTTGAAACGAGTTCGATCATTGCGCGATGGCCAGAGGTCGCGTCTCGACGGGCTGGGCATGCGCTGCGGTTCGCAGCCATACGCGATCGAGCCCGCCGGTGATCTGATAGTGCCGTTGCTGCGGGTCGAGCTCGGGGAAGTCGGTGCGGCGGTGCATGCCGCGCGTTTCCCGGCGTTCGAGCGCGCTGGTGTATGCCCAACGCGCCGTCGCGACGAGCGCCGCTGCTTCGCGCGAGCGCTGTTGATCGCGTGCATTTGCATCGGCCGGACCGCCGCGCAAGGAGGCCCACAATGCGTCGAGCTCGGTGAGCGACGCACGCAGGCCGCGTTCCGTCCGGAACAGGTTCTTGTCCAGCGGCAGCATCTCGTTTTGCACGCCGGCGATGACGGCATCCGCATCGGGGTCCGATACCGATGCGGATGCCCGCTTATCGTGGAGTCCGGCGAATCCGGCGCCGCTCACGTCGCGCGTTACCGCGCTCGCGCCAAGCGCGAGTGCATGTTCCGCGGCGCCCTCGCCGGCCCACGAGCCGGACGACATGGCCCACGCAGCATTGTGACTTCCGCCGCCGGTAAAGCCACCGCAGATCAGTTCGCGCGTCGCGGCGTCGCCGGCGGCGAAGAGCCCCGGAACGGTCGATGCGCAAGTTCTGTCGGTAATGCGAATGCCGCCCGTGCCGCGAACCGTTCCTTCGAGGGTGAGTGTCACGGGAAAACGTTGCGTGAACGGGTTGATGCCGCTGCGGTCGAGCGGTAGGAAGAAGTTCGGTTGCGCGTAGCGCAAAAACGCTTGGACTTCCGGGCGTTCCCGGGCCTTGCTCAGTTGCGCGTAAACCGGTCCGTTCAACAGGGCACGCCCGATGGTCGAAGCGGAGTAGTGACCGTCCTTCACCGCGTTGAGATCGTCGCCGGCTTCGTTGGTGAACACGGCCCAGCTATAGTGCGCCGTCTTGGTCACCGAACCGAACGCCGTCGACACGGCGAATTGGCTTGAGAATTCCATCCCCGAGAGTTCGCCGCCGGCTTCGGCCGCGAATAAGTAGCCGTCACCGGTATTGTTGTTGCATCCAAGCGCCTTGCTCAGAAACGCGCAACCGCCGGTCGCGATGACGACGGCGCCGGCGCGAACCGTCCACGGGCGGTCTTCTTGCCGTTGCACGCCGCGCGCGCCGGCGACGGCGCCGTCGCGATCGACCAGCAACTCCAGTGCCGGGCTGTGATCGAGGATCTCGACGCCCGCGCGCCGCGCAACTTTGCGCATGAGCTTCATGTATTCCGGCCCTTGGAGTCCGCGCCGCACGGCTGCGCCGTCTGCGCGCGGGAACGGATAGCCCCACGACTCGACGAGATCCATGTTTCTCAGGTCCGATCGAGGACGCGATCCATCCAGTCGTGATCCGATAGATAGCCACCGAGCGCTTCACGCTGAGCCTTCGCCTTTTCGCGATCGTCTTGATTCGGTGGAATGATCCACACGCCGGTACCGCTCGGCGCCGTCGCACCGCTGCTGCCGCAGTACCCTTTGTCGACGAGAATCACATCCGCGCCGCGCTTCGCTGCCGACCACGCAGCCCAGCTCCCGGCCGGTCCACCGCCGATGACCAAGACGTCAGCATCGAGCACGAGAGCTTCGTTATGCATCGATCGCCGCCGTTTCGATGTCGATGTACGTGCGGAGAGAGACGTTGTAGAGTTGCATGCGCACCTTGTCGTTGGGATTGGGCGCTCGATTGAACGCCGTGAGGACGCCGGGATCGTCGTCGGTGCCGCCGGGGGCTCCGCGCTTCCAGCCGAGTGAACGTTGATAACTGCCGAGAACGCCGGACCCGACGATCGTCTCGAGATCGGCCGTTGGATCGGGCTGGCTACGTGGCGAGACGTACAGCGCATCGACCGGACAATGCAACTCGCAGGCCATGCACGTATGGCAATCGTCCTTGCGGGCGATGACCGGCACCCCACCGCGAACTGCATCGAAGACGTCGGTTGGACAAATGCGCACGCAGATGTCGCAACCGATGCAGGCACCTTCGACGACGAGTTCGATCACGAGGCCAGCGCCGTTTCGGTTGCGCCCACCGGCCGGCGGTGAACCCACACGTGGTCGAGGCCGCCGGAGATGAGATGGTGTTCTTGTGCTGGATCGAGATCTGGAAAGTCGCTACGGCGATGAAGCCCCCGCGTTTCCGTGCGCGCCAACGCCGACGCGTTGATCCAGCGCGCAGTCGCCAGCATCGCAGCGGCTTCTCGAGCCCGCAAGAGGCCGCGGGCGGCATCGCGCGCAGTTTCGGCTCCGTCCATCGTGAGCGATCCGTCGCGAATTTCTGCCCATTCGCGTCCGAAGCGAGCGAGCGATGCGTCCAAATGCACGCCGTTGCGCCAATAGTTCCGGTCGAAGGGAATCATTTCGGCCTGGACGCTGGCCGTGATGTCGGCGATCGAGACGTTGCTTTTGCGCGAACTCGCGGCGTGCAAACCGGTGCCGCCGATGGAGTGTACGGGTCGCGAGTTGGCCAGCGCTCCGAGGCGTTTTGCGAAGCGCGCGGCCGACGCGCCGGACCACGAGCCCGAAGCGATGGCCCACGCAGCCGCCGGACCGCCGCCGGGTGGTCCCGCGCCGACGACTTTTTCCTTGGTGGTGATGTCGCCCGCCGCGAATAGCCCGGGAACCGTCGTTGAGAGATCGTCGTCGATGGCTAAGCCGCCGACGGCGCGGATCGTGCCTTCGAGCCGGAAATCGATGCGATACCGTTCGGTGAACGGATCGATGCCGAGCCGGTCGAGGTGCAAGAAGATGTGCGCGTGGGTTTTGCGCAGCATCGCGCGCGTCGCTTCGTCTTTCGCCTTGTCGAGGATCGCCCAAGCTGCGCCCGTTTGCTCGATTGCCTCGACCGTCTTTCGTCCGCGGGTGACTTCGTTGCCGGCATTGTCGAAAAGCGTGGCGTATTCTAAATGCGCCCCGCGCGAGAGCACGCCCCCGTACGGTGCCGGCGCGTACTGGCTCGAGAACTCCATGCCCGAGAATTCGGCGCCGGCTTCGGCGGCAAATAAGTAGCCGTCGCCGGTATTTCCGCGCGTGCCGGCGACGCCGGAGAGAAACGCCGTTCCGCCCGTAGCGAGAACGACGGCGCCGGCGCGCACGCTCCAGGTGTCGCCCGTTTGCCGGTTCACACCCGCTGCTCCGGCCGCGACGCCGTCGCTCACGAGCAGTTCCATGACCGGACTGTGGTCGAGCAGCCGGACGCGCGATTTCAGCAATTGGCGGCGCAGGAAGATCAGCGTGTCGGGGCCACGCAGCCGCCCACGATACTCCTGTCCCGCTTCGTTCTTGGGCCACTTGTAGCCCCAACGCGCCATCGCATCGAGGTTCGCGTAACTTTGATCGAGCGTCCGTTCGAGCCAACGTTCATCGGCTAGTCCGAACGCAAGCGGCATGCGCGCCGTGACCATGCCGTTCCGATGGATCGGATCGTCCGGCTTGATGTAATAGATTCCCGTGTTGGCGCTGCTCAGCGGACCGGCCGTTCCGGTGTAGCCTTTCTCGGCTACGACCACGCTCGCTCCGCACTCGGCGGCTGCAAGCGCCGCCCATGCTCCGGCGGGGCCGCCGCCGATGACCAAAACGTCGGCCGTTAGCTGTATATCGTACGCGCTCTGCGCGAGCCGGACCGCCGGATCTTGAACTGCTGTCATGCGTGAAAAGTAACTCCAAAGAACGTGCGCGACAGGTGAAAATAAAAAGCCCCCCGCCGATTGGCGGAGGGCTATAGCGCAAACGTGGATCTGCGAACGCTAAATCGGCCTCACACCAAATCGATGCATGGGACAAGCGCTACAACAGACCGCTGGGTTCGACATCGAAGGCACCGTACCACATGCTCTCGCGGCTTGTCAAACGAGTTGACACGACGGCCCGAGCGTGTTACCTTGCGGCCATGTTGGTTCGCCCCGCCGCACTCGTTTGTTGCTGTCGTCCGGTTCGGAGAGCGAGCCTTAGCGTGATGTAGGCGTTCCGTCGCCACATCATTTCGAGCCCTCGCTGTTGCGAGGGCTTTTTTATTTGCATTTTTCCGATCGAGAGAGTCAAAACCAAACGTATGGACCCGCACTTCACGCGCCGAACCAGCCTCGCTGCAGTTGGCGCATTGCTCCTTAGCGGTACGCGAGCGCTTGCCGCTGAGCCGTTGCCGTCCGTGATCCGCATCGGCGGCGTCGGCTACGGTTATGGCAAGCAGTTCGGACAGAATGCCATCGCCATCGCCCAAGCAAACCGGCTCATCGAAAGAGAAATTCCGGGAGCTCGCGTCGAGTACCACTTTTACGACCACACGGGCCCCGCGATCAACGAAGCCCTTGCGGCCGGTCAGCTCGACTTTGCCGCTTACGGCGAACTGCCGCAGATCATCGGCAAGGCGAACGGCCTCCCTACGCGGGTCATCGCGAACGGCGGTATCAGTACGATCTATGTGGCCGTCCGGCAGGGCGTGAAAGCGAATTCCGTCGCCGACCTCAAAGGCTTGCGCGTTACGGTGCAGCGCGGCACGATTCTGCATCAAGCACTCGATCGTTTACTCGAAGAGGCCGGCCTTTCGGAGAAAGACATTCAGCTCTACGATCTGCCGACGGCGGATCAACTCGCCGCATTGAGCAACGGTGAGGCGGATGCGAGCGTCGGTGTTGCGTCGATCCTCACCCTGCGCGACCAAGGGATCGTGCGGATCATCTACTCAACCGCCGGCAAGACCACGCCCGACGGCATCAATGCCTTCAGCGTCACTGATGACTTTTCGAGTAAATTTCCGGCCGCAACACAAGGCGTTGTGCGGGCCTTCGTCAAGGCGGCTGATTGGTCGTCGCTGCCTCGCAACCGGGAAGCCGCACTCGATGTTTGGGCTCGCTCCGGCACACCGCGCAACGTGCTCGCTGAAGATTTCAGCGGGCCACTCAAAGCGGCCCAGATTCCGCTGATCGACGAGCTGTTCGTTGCCGGTCTGAAGGTCGGCGTGGATTTCTCGCTACGCAACAAACTGATCCGTCAGCCATTCGATGTCGACGCGTGGGTCGACCGCCGGTATTTGGACACGGCGCTGCGCGATCTGAACCTCGTTGGTTACTGGCAGCCCCGCCACGCTCCGCCGTCGTTAGCAAAACAATAGTGATGGCGGCGGACCTCGTGACCGATGTGCTGATTATCGGCGGCGGCCCCGCGGCCTCATGGGCGGCGATCGAAGCCGCCAAAACCGGCATTCGCGTCACGCTCGTCGACAAGGGCTATCTCGGAACGAGCGGTGCCGCCGCACCGTCCGGACTCGGTACCTGGTGGGCGCCGACCAGAGAGGGACGACGGGCATCGGCCGAACGGCGCGTCGCCCGTTCTTTCGGTTTGGCGAACGTGCCGTCGGCGTTACGCACGCTGGACGAAGCGCATAATGGACTAGAGCAACTCTCGGCCTGGGGCTATCCGTTTCCAAACGATGATCGCGGCGAACGCTACATTCCGAACCTGCGAACGGCCGACTACATGCAGTTCATGCGCGGCCGCGTGCGCGCGGCGGGCGTTCGCATCTACGATCATCATCCCGCTCTGGAACTAATCGTCGCCGACGGCGTGGTTTCCGGCGCATCGGGCGTCGCTCGTCACAGCGAAGAAGCGTGGCAGATTCGTGCCGCGGCAGTCGTGCTGGCGACGGGCGGCTGCGTTTTCGGCGAACGCGTCCAAGGCGCGAGCGGTCTAACCGGCGACGGATACCTCATGGCCGCCGAGGCGGGAGCAACGCTCTCCGGGATGGAGTTCAGCGCCCAATACGGGATCGTATCGTTCACGAGCGCTTCGAATAAGGGACTCATTTACACGTGGGCGACGTTCATGCGTGAAGACGGGACGCCGATCGAAGACCGGGGCGAGGATCGGCAAGTTCTGGTCGCACACGCACTCGCCGGCGGTCCGGTCTACGCGCGCTTCGACAACGTGCCGCCGGGCTTGCAGGACGATTTGCGTAGCGGCCAGCCGAACATTTTGCTGCCCTTCGATCGCGCGGGGATCAACCCGTTCGAAGAACGGTTTCCGGTGATGTTGCGCTGCGAGGGAACGGTGCGCGGGGTCGGCGGGATACGTCTGGCCGGCGATACCGGTGCGACCGGCGTGCCCGGTCTCTTCGCGGCGGGCGACGCCGCGAGTCGCGAGCGGCTCACCGGAGCGATCAGCGGCGGCGGCGGCCCGAATTCCGCTTGGGCCATCGCATCCGGCGCCTGGGCCGGACGTTCCGCTGCAGCGTTTGTCGCGCGCGTCGGACGGCATCATCAAACACGAACGGCACGTGTTCTCGGCGGGGTGCGTCTGCGCCCGCCGGCCATCGATGTCGTCAAGGACGAGATGCTTCCAATCAATCGCAATTTTTTCCGCACGGAGCGTACGCTGACGCAATCGCTAGCCACCTTGGGAGACGCGTGGACGACGCTGCGCAGCACCGCTCCGCTCAAGGGTGTTGCCGCGTTGCGTTCGCGCGAAGCCGCCGCGATGACGGCGACCGCGCGGTGGTCGTACACGGCCGCATTGCACCGCGTGGAGAGCCGCGGCATGCATCGCCGGCTCGACGCACCAGCCACCGACCCGGCGTTTGCGTCCTCGATCGCCATTTCGGGAATCGACACGATGCACATCGTGCGCGACCGCGCGCCGGCCGCCGAGCAGCTCGCTTCGTGATCGAGATCGTTTCAGCGGCGCGCTGCATCGGGTGCAACATCTGCGTCAAAGTGTGTCCCGCCGATGTCTTCGACCCCGTTACTGACGGCGCACCGGTCATCGCGCGTCAAGACGATTGCCAAACCTGCTTCTTGTGCGAACTCTATTGCCCGGTGGACGCGCTGTTCGTCGATGCGCAGGCCGAGCATTCGATCGCGGTACGCGAGGGTGACGTTGAAGCGGCGGGGCTATTCGGCAGCTATGCGCGCGCCATGGGCTGGAACCGCGGGAAGCCGGGCGGCGCCGAGCGTGATCCGACGTTTCGCATCCGGGCGGCGATGCAGTCATGATGCGCGCCGTTCCGTTCATCCACGCGATCGTCTCGCCCGATACCAAAGCCCGGCGACCGGCTGCCGGAACACGGCTTCGCGTCGCCCGGCGTCTCCAATCGATCGCGATCGGCTCGGTCATCCCGCTTGCCGTGCTCGGGGTGTGGTCGCTGGCCGTTGCCTGGCACCTCATGCGCTCGCAAATCTTGCCGAGCCCGGTCACGGTTTGGCAAACCGGAATCGACTTATTGCGCGGCGGCGATCTCTTCGCCGCGCTTGCCGTCAGCCTTCAGCGCGTCGTCTTCGGGTTGCTGATCGGCGGGACGCTTGGGTTCATTCTCGGCGTCGCGATGGGCCGCTCGCGGACGATAGATGCGTATCTTGGACCGACCGTGCGGACGATCTGTCAGATACCGACGATTGCGTGGTTACCGGTCTTCATGTTGTTCTTCGGCATCGGTGAAGAGCTGAAGCTGGCGATCATCGCGAAAGCGGCGTTCCTACCGCTGCTGCTCAACAGCTTTGCGGGAATGCGCACGGCGCCCGCGCGCTTTCACGAAGTTGCCGACGTTCTCGAACTCAGCGCGTGGCAACGCTTGCGGTTGGTCACCATTCCGTCCGCATTACCGCTGCTCGCCGCCGGCTTCCGGCTCGCGCTGAGCAATGCATGGCACGTACTCATCGTCGTCGAGATGCTCGCCTCAGCGGCGGGCATCGGACACATGATGGCCTGGAGCCGCACGCTGTTTCAGCTCGACGTCGTCTTCGTCACCATTGCCGTCATCGGAGCAACGGGCTGGCTCATGGACGCCGGCATGCGTTGGGCCGAGCGGCGGCTCATGCCCTGGAGTCTGCCGGCATGATGCGCGGAACGGCGCGTTCGCAGGTTGACTGGCGGAGTTTGGCCCTCCCCGCCGCTTGCGTGCTGTTATGGGTGGCTGCATCGGCGACGGGGTGGTGGAATCCGAATATTCTCGTGCCGCCGAAACAGCTTGCCGCCGGCTTCATCGATGCGACGCGAAACATCGACTTCTGGCTGGCCGCCGGCAGTAGCGTTATGCGGTTGGGCATTGGATGGATGATCGGCTCGCTCGCCGGCGTGCTGTTGGGAATTATCGCCGGTTGCTCACCGCTCGCCGAGCGTTTTGTCGCGCCGTCGCTCAACAGCGTGCGCCAAGTCGCGCTCTTTGCGTGGATCCCGCTCTTGACGGCGTGGTTCGGCGACGGCGACACCGCCAAGGTCATCCTCATCGCCGTCGCTGCTTTTTTTCCCGCGGCGCTCAACACCGAGATCGGGTGCCGCGAAGCACCGGCAGCGCTGATCGAGGTCGGGCGGGTGTTCGAATTCAGCTACTTGGCGCGGGTCCGGCGCATCGTTCTGCCGAGTGCGCGACCATCGATCGCGGCCGGCTTGCAGATCGCGTTGACGTCGGCCTGGATCGGTACGATCGGTGCCGAGTATCTCATCGATCAGGGCGACGGTTTGGGCGTCTTTCTGGCATCGGCGCGCATGGACAACCGCATGGACGTCGTGCTCGTGTGCATCGTCGCGCTGGGCCTCATCGGATATCTACTTAGCACGCTGCTGCGCGTGAGCTTCGCGAAGGGAGCGCCGCTGCGCGGCGCCGTGTTAGCCGATGATTGAGGGCGCTCCGCTGGAGCTGCTTGGAGTGGGGAAATCGTTTCTCGTCGACGGCTCCGAGATCCAGGCTCTTGCCAACGTTTCGTTTTCGGTCGCTCCGGGGGAATTCGTCAGCATCGTGGGCCCGAGCGGCTGCGGAAAATCAACGCTGTTGCGGCTGGTCGCGGGACTCGAATTTCCGGACACCGGCGAGGTTCTCTTCGATCGAACGCGGGTCGCCGGTCCGAGCTTGCGCCGGGGCATCGTCTTCCAGGATCACCGCCTCTTTCCGTGGCTCACGGTCGAGGCGAATGTTGCCGTCGGCTTGCTGAAGTCGGCTGGACCGGAAGAGCAGAAGCGGGACATCGCATGTAGATTTATCGCGCTCGTCGGTCTCGAGGGATTCGAGAACGCGTACCCGCATCAGCTCTCGGGCGGGATGGCCCAGCGCGCGGCGATCGCGCGCAGCCTCGCGGCGCGCCCGCAGATTCTGTTACTCGACGAGCCGCTCGGCGCGCTCGATTCGCTGACGCGCGGGCAGATGCAAGCCGAACTCTTGCGCATCTGGCAGCACGAAGCGGTCACGATGCTGATGGTGACGCACGATGCCGCAGAAGCGGTGTTCTTATCCGACCGCATCGTCGTCATGGACCGTAAGCCCGGCCGCGTGCGCGACATCGTCGACGTGGGCCTCGCGAAGCCGCGCGATCGGCACGATCCAGGGGTCGTGGCACTCACCGAACAACTCATCGATCGCTTGGAGACCGCCGTTCGCTGACGATAGGGTAACCGTGGAGATTCCATCGATCGACCTCGCGACACTTGACGGCGCTGTTTGCAGCGGCGAGCGGGAACGGCTGCGCTGCGCCGCGCGCGATATCGGCGCGTTCCGGCTGCAAGGGCACGGCGTCGATGCTGTCGTCGCGCAGGAACTACTCGACGGCAGCCGCCGGCTTTTTGCGCTGCCGCAAGCGGAGCGCGACGCGATCGACATGATTCATTCGCCGTACTTTCGTGGCTACTCGGCGCTTGGAACCGAACGAACGCAGGGTCAGCCCGATCTGCGTGAACAATTCGACGTCGGACCGGAGGAAGCGCCGCTGGCGCTAGTGACCGGCGATCCGCCGTATCTGCGTCTGCACGGGCCGAATCTTTGGCCGGCATCGCTGCCCGCGTTGCGTCCGTCGGTTCTGAGGTGGATGGAACTCTTGCGCGGCGTTTCGGTACGTTTGATGGCGGCGATCGCCGAATCGATCGGGCTGGACGGCAAGACGCTCGCAGGCGGCTATTCCGGGCAGCCGCACGAGCGCCTAAAGATTATCAAATATCCGCCGGCGGGGCGGGCGAGCACGCAACAGGGCGTCGGCGAACACAGCGACTCCGGGTTTCTTGCGCTGATCGCGCAAGACGGAACGCGCGGGCTGCAAGTACACGACGGGCGTACGTTCGTCGACGTGAGCGCGCCGCGCGGCGCGCTGATCGCCGTCTTGGGGCGTTCGCTTGCCGACGCCACCGCCGGAGCGGTTCTCGCTGCGCGGCACCGCGTGGTGAGCCCACCGGCGGGTCGCGAGCGTGTGAGTGTCGCGTACTTCCTTAATCCGCGACTCGATCACGCGGGCTACGGGCACGAGGCGCTGAAGGTCGTGCTGAGGTCGCACCCGCATGTGGCGCACCGCTTCTTTGCCGACCTCTCGACGGCCGATGCGGCGGCGCCCTAGACGCGAATGCCCGCTGTGCGCGGCGACCAAAACGAAACGAGATCGAGATCGCGAATGGCGGCGTCCACGTACGAGCGATCGATCCAGGCGTCGATGTCGACGGGCGAGCGAATGAGCCTGTTCGCTTGCGCGAAGGCGACTTCGCTCTTGAGCGTGGCTTCGTAGAAACCGTCGAGGCGGGGATCGAGTTGGTTGCGCAGGTTAACACCGTGGAAACTTTCGGCCAGCACCACGCCTGGCGTGCCGGCGAGGCCCCAAATATCCAGCGCTGCGGCGCGATTGCGTTCATCGCCGGCCCATCTTGCGGCTTTGACATAAGCGCGCACGACGGCATGTGTCGCCGCCGGATAGCGGCGCGCGAAATCCTCCGCGACGACAAACGCGCCGAATCCGTCGGGCGTCAGTTTGCCGCGCGTGGTGTAGATGATGCGGACGAGGCCTTGATCGCGCAAATTGAGGAGCGTGACGGTTCCGACCACCGCTTCAACGTCGCCGGCGGCAATCGCCGGACCTTGGTCTTGCGTCTTGAGGTCGAAGAGCTGAACGTCGCTCTCCGAAAGCCCATTTTCGGCCAAGAGGCGATCGAAGGCCTGATGCAAGATCGTGCCGCGCTGCAGGGTGACGCGCATTCCCTTGAGTTCGCCGATCGTTTGCGCGCGGACGCCGTTGCGGACGGCGACGTAGATGATCTCGGCACCGCGCGAAGCGACGATGCGCGTCGGCAAGCCGCCGGCGCGTCCGATGATGTTCGGCAAGTCGCCGTAGGCGGCGAAATCGATCTGGCCGTTCGCAATCCCTTCGTTGATGGCCGGGCCCGCGCCGTCGGGAAACGTCCACGTGACGTGCACGTTGGCGCCTTTGAGTTCTGCCTCGATCAGCTTGCGTGCTTGAACGATACCGATGACGGCTTGGCCGTATGGTTTCCCGTAACCGGCGCTGACCGCTGCGAGACGTATCGTCGCCGGCGGCGCCTCCGCGGCGAAGGCCGACGTTCCAGTGAGCACGAGACCCGCGATCGCTCCGAGGCTTGTCCGGCGTCCGATCGGGTTCATGCGAATGCCAACTTGGACGTGCCGTGCGGGAGATCGCGCAGCCGTTGCGCGCCATCCGGGTCGGCGCAGCCGTACTCGAGCGCCAAGGCCAGCGCACCGAACGCGCCCGGCAGTGAACCGAGTACGTAGAGCGAGCGCCGTCCGTTCGCCGTAAACCACGCCCGCGCGAACTCCGGTTCGTGAAAGCGTTCCGTGAAGCCGCTGCGTTCCCGTAATGCGATGAGGGCGGCGTTCGTGCGCGCGTCGCGTTGGGGAGCAAAGAACAAGACGACATCCGACCACAATGCCGCTGCCACGCTCCGCGCAAAGCGCGGCGATTCCTCATTGAGTTGGTGGGCCGAATCGAACGCATGCGTCTGAACGCCACAGTACGGCGCGACCCGAGCTAGGGCGTCGCGGATCGCACGTGCGTCTTCGGCGCGTGCTGGATCGGCAAGCAGCAAGGCTATGCGGAGCTCACTCATGTCGGATGATCGACCTTTCAGGGCAGTAAAGAAATACAAATACAAAAAAAGGCCCACGCCAAACGGCGGGGCCTTTTGTAACCAAGCGCATTACTGCACTACGTCAAAAGCAAATCCCGCCGGTGTTCGAGGCCGATACAACATGCGCAGAACGAACGTGCGGCGGAGTTCATCGTAGGTGACTGTAGCATCGGGCGAAGCGGGCTGTCAAGCGCAGTACCGCATCGTTTTTCGACTGATCGTCAGTTCGAACCCGACGTCGATACGAGCAGTTCAGACGCATTGATGTGCCGCTCGAGAAGATGGTATTTGACGCCTTGATCGATGACGGGCTGAACCAACGCTGGATCGAGCGTGCGTGCATATTGCGTATGCGCGTCGGCGCTTACGGTTTGTGCGTATTTGGCCAAAATTGCAGAAGCGCGAGCGTGATTTGCGGGTTTGCTCGCCCAATCGGCGGCTTGCGCCATGGCCGTCTGGTATTTTCGAACAATTGCGGGATTCTCTGCGATCCAGCTGCGCGACGCGAACCATCCGGTCTGGGCGAAACGCTTCGCAACTGCAGCATAGCTGTAGCCCAGTACGCGGTAGCGGCCACGTAGCGCGCTGAGCTCGGGTTCGGCGAGGTTTCCGGCGCCGATGGTGCCGCGTTCGAGCGCCGGAACGATCTGCGCGGGCGTCAATTCGATATATTTCTCGGCGCTCGCGTCACCGCCGTGCTGATCGATCCAGGCCTCCATCGACAGCTGGTCGAGACCGCCGAGCGAGACGCCGGCGATCACCTTCCCGGCGAGGCTTTTCGCTGATGAAATCCCTCCGTCCGGTGCGACCGCGAAGACCGTCGCGGGACTCGTTTCCGAGTAGATCGCGGAGAGTGCGATGATCGAGAACGGAAGGCCGTGTTCATATGCTTTAGCGAGTGTGAGCACGTTGGTATTGCCTACTTGCAACGCGCCGCCCGCAATCGCCGAGGCGATCGCCGCGCCGTTTGCCAGCACTTGCACGTCGACGTTGAGGCCGACACGTTGGAAGTAGCCGAGGTCGGCTGCGTAATATGCTTGGGCGTCCGTCTCTTTGCCGGTCGTTCCAACGTGAATGACGGGCAGCGTCTGTGCGCCGGCACCGGCATGACCCGTGCATAGCGAGATCGCGCCGGCGACCGCTGCCGCGACGGCGAATATTTGGACGAGAACGCGATAATTGAGATGCATAATGTCGGTACTGCGGATTGCTCAGTGCAGCACGTCGGCGAGATATGCGGCCACCGTATCGATCAACGACTGTTGGCTGTTGGCATATTCGTGGCCCTCGATGCTTGGCGGGTGTTTGTCGGGGACGATGACGTAGCGAATGCTTGGAACCAGCGCTCCGGGTGTATGCGCCGCGCTGAGAATCTCGTACGGCTCCCACGGTAAGATGACGCCGTCGGCTTGATCTCGCACCAGAAGCGTCGGGTACGGCACGCGCTTGATCCAGTAGGTCGTGTCGGCCGTGCTGGTCGTTTCGTCGCGATAGGTGAGGAAATGACGCCCGCTTACCGGGACCTTCTCACCGGTGAAGTATCCCATCTTGTCGGGCAATACGTTTTGGGCAGTTCCGGCGCGTAACGCAGCGAGCGATTCGTTCGTGAGTTGAGCGTAGCCGGAGTCGTCTTGGATGAGAACGTTCCGCGACTTCCACGGCAGATTGGAGAACGGCGAGAGCAAGAGCGCCGCTTTAATATCGGGCGCCCAATTGTTGGCGGCGTAGAACGCCATGTGGACGGTGCCGAGACTATGACCCTCAAGTACGAGCGTCTTATAACCTAGAGCGCGCGCCGTATAGACGGCCGCATCGATATCGCGCGCGATCTCGTAGAAGTTCTCGGTGTTCACAGCGCCGTCGTGCGCCCGATTGTCGATGGAGAGAAAGGCGTAGCCCTTGAGTGCGAGACCCTTCGCGAGAAAGCCCTGCGGGTTGCCCTGGTAGTTTGCACCGCTGCCGTGAGAGCCGATGATGATCGTCGTCGTGGCGACCGGTTTGCCCGCAGGCTGCCAAAGCGCCGCTTGGACGGGATAGCCGTCGATCGCTTTGATCGAGAGGAAGCGCAACGACTCACCCGGATCGGCGACGAAGGCCGCCGGCAAACCGGCCGGGCGTGCCGTGTAGTCGTACGTGATGGCCGCGGCCGTTTGCGCCGCGCGCGCCGGGCCTGCAAGCGAACTGATGCCGAGCGCGGCTATCCCGGCGATGAACGCGAGTCGTTGCAGTCGCCGCACCGGCGAGGATGGGTTGGTCATGAGTGTGCGATCCCTTCAAGCTAAAAACGAAAAAGAACAAAAAAGCCCCCGCTAATTGCGAGAGCTTGCAGTATCCGCGCGGTCGTGCGCTTACCTACAGATACGTCTCGCCTGCGAATTAGGACAGCAACAGAGCGCCATGTGCGCGAGCCGGATCATCGAGCGCCCATACCAGGCACGAGCGAACGACTCCTCTCCCCGAGACGTAGCGACTAGATGCGCAAGCCCCGCGCAGCGAGCAGCGGCTGGACGTGCTCGGCGAAGAAGTCGAGGTCGGGGCCGTAGTCGTAGAAGCCGATCTGAATGCCGTCGAAGCCGGCTTCCTTCAGCCGTTCGATCGCATCGGCGACGTCTTCGGGACTACCCGTGATTTGCAAATGGCCGCCCAGGATGCGATCCGCCGCGTCGTGTTGCTTCCAGCCGTGCGCGTCGCCGGCTTTATGACGCGCGAAATATTTCTCGATCGATCCGGAATCGGGATGGCTGACGATCGCCTCGCGATACGCCAGCGCTTCGGCGCGCGTCTTCTTGCACACGATGAGCGGGAAGATGATCACTTTCGGCGTGCGTCCGACCTTGGCGTAGGCTTCGCGAATCTGCGCGGTGTGCGCCGGCAACGCGTCGATCGCGCCGTCGAAATCGGCGCCGGCCGGACTCGAGGTGAACACGATGTCGGAATGTTTCGCCGCGTAGTCGAAGCCGGTCGGCGATGCGCTGGCCGAGACGAGGATCGGCCGGCCGAACGCCGGGCGCGGCGATACGTACGCGCCGTCGAGCTGATAGAAGCGGCCATCGTAGGTGAGGTTTTCTTCGCCCGCCCAGAGATCTTCCATGATCGATGAGAATTCGTCGGCGCGTTCGTAGCGCTCATCGTGCTGGATGCGCGTCATGCCGAACATCAACGGTTCGCGCTGGTCGTAGCCGGTGACGATGTTGAGTCCGAAGCGGCCCTGCGAAATGTGATCGGCCGTCGCCGCGAAACGCGCGAGGTGCAGCGGATGCCAGTGTCCGTAAAGCACGTGCACCGTAGAAATCGTGATGATCTTGGTCGTCAACGCGCCGATCGCGACCGTCGAGATGAACGGATCGAGAAAGTTCTCGCGGTAGTGCATCTCACCGCCGAAGCCGCCTTTGCCGATCCACTGTTGCAGCCCGAACACGAAGTCGAAGCCGTAGCGTTCGGCGGTGAGCGTCAGGTCGCGGTTGTAGTCGAACTCCCACTTCGTGCTGCGCGGCAACGTCGATTGCGAAAACCCGCCGGTTTGCGTGGGCAAGAAGAGTCCGAGCATCATCGGCTGTTTGACGGCTCGCGAGAGCGGGCTATCGGGGAACGACAGCGGCGATGGGGCGCGGTGAAGTTGGTGCGTCGGGTCCGGACTCAGCATGCCGGAGACTTCACAGGCGCGCGGTCAATGTCCCCGCATCCGAGCGGAGACGGCGTAGCAGCGCCGCGCGCTCGCCGGCCGGCGGCCGCTCGCGCAGCATGATGGCGAGGTAGCCGAGCGCTGCGACCAGCGAGGGTTCGCCGTCATCGAACTGCCACGTCGGGTCGATCGACGTGCGGAGGTAGTACCAGGCCTCGCGTTTCAGGTACGCGACATCGGCGCCTGGTTCGTCATGCAGGCGATCGCGCACGAAACCGGCGATCAGCGCGCATTCGTTCTCGCCTTCGTTCAGGAGATCCATGGCGAAAACGAGATCGCGCTTGCCCTGATACCCGAGCGGCAAATCGCTGAAGATCAGCGCGACCGGGTTCGGCAACGCGACGTCGAGCGCGTCGTCGAAGCAGCGCTCCAACTCCGCGAGCCGGCCTTCAACGGCCTCAAGGAGCGTCATCGCATCGCGACGGAGAGCATGCCGAGTCCGCCTCTGTCATCGCCATCGATGAAGATATCCGGCCGTTCGTCGCTGCGCTGCAGTCCGAGAACGGAGAGGAACGGCAAGTAGTGGTCGGGCGTCGGGATCGCGAGCTGCGCGTCCGGACCGAGCCGATCGTAGGCAATCATCCCGGCGTGATCGCCGCGTTCGAGCCGCGCGCGCAGATCGTCGTTGAAGCGTGTCTCCCAACCCGCGGGCTCGGCCGGCCAATCGGTGCGCACGATTTCGATGTTGTGGATCACGTTGCCGCTACCCACGATCAACACGCCCTCGTCGCGCAATGGCGCGAGCCGGGCCGCGAGATCGTAGTGAAATTGCGGCGGTTGCGTGCGGTCGAGGCTCAGTTCGACGACCGGAACGTCGGCCTTGGGGTAGGCGTTCGCAAGCACGTTCCACGCACCGTGGTCGTAGCCCCAACGCTCATCGAGTGCGACCGGGATCGGCGCGAGGAGATTCTGGACGCGCCGCGCGAGAGCGACGTCCCCGGGTGCCGGGTACTGGAACGACGAGACCGGCCCCTTGAAGCTCACGAAGTCGTGGTTGGTGCGCGGGCGCGCCGATGCGGTCACCCGTGTCCCGGCGGCGTACCAGTGCGCGGAGATCATGAGGACCGCGCGCGGCCGGTACCGCGCACCGAAGTCGCGCCAGGCGTCGGTATAGCGGTTCCCCCCGAGGGCGTTCATGGGGCTGCCGTGCCCGAAGAAGACGACGGGCAGGCGGGCGCTTCTCTCGAGGTTGACCGGTCCACTTTGCATGTGGTATGCTCCCGGGCGATGCTCCGTCCTTGTTGTTGTCCGGCCCCACATTTCGCCTGTCGCCTCGTGGCGACTAGGCGCGGTGTTGCACTGGACTGACGACGGAGAGCCCGTCCTAGACCACCTGCGACCCTCGCCTCCGCGAGGGTTTTTATTTTAGCCCGCTTTCGGCGCCCGGATATACGGGGCCAGGAGTCCCACCCATTTCCACCGATCTCGCCGCCGCCGCCGGCCAAGCGAACGCCACGATCCAGCACACGATCGACACCTTTCCCGGCCGCACCACGCTCTCGTGCTCGTTCGGCGGACCCTCGGGCATGGTGCTGCTCGACCTTGCGCTGAAGATCGAGCCGAGCCTCAACGTGTTTGTCGTCGATACGGAACTGCTGTTCCCCGAGACGTACGCGCTGATCGAGCGAGTTGAGCGCCGGTATGGCATTGCGGTCGAACGGGTCCGCCCGTTGGAGAGCGTCGCCGTGCAGAACGTGACGCGCGGTGACGCGCTTTGGGCGCGCGACCCCGACGCGTGCTGCGATCTGCGCAAGGTCGAACCGTTGCGGCGGCATCTGCGGGGCTTTGATGCCTGGATGACGGCCGTGCGGCGCGACCAGAGCGGCACGCGCACTGAGATTCCGCTGCAAGCGTGGGACGAACCGGCGCAGATCGTCAAGGTCGCGCCGCTCGCGGATTGGACCGAGGCCGACGTTTGGGCCTACGTGCAAGCGCACGACGTGCCGGTGAACACGCTGCACTTCGATGGTTACCCGAGCATCGGGTGCACGCACTGCACGCGTCGTGTCGCTGCCGGCGAACACGCGCGGGCCGGCCGCTGGTCGGGCTTCGACAAAGTGGAGTGCGGCATCCATGTTGCGTGATGCAGCGGAATCACCCGCGGGGATCGCGCTCGAGGGCGTCAGCAAGCGCTTCGGCGACGTTCAAGCGGTCGACGACGTTTCGTTCGACGTTCGCCCGGGTTCGCTCACGGCTATCCTTGGTCCGTCGGGCTGCGGCAAGTCGACGCTCTTGCGGCTTCTAGCCGGCTTCGAACACATCGATGCGGGCCGCGTTACGCTCGGCGGGCGCGACGTTACGAACCTGCCGTTGCGCGAGCGCAACATCGGCTTCGTATTCCAAGGATACGCGTTGTTTCCGCACCTGAACGTTGCGCAAAACATCGCGTTCCCGCTCGACGTGCGGAAATCGGATCGTTCGCTGACGCGCGATCGCGTTCGCGAACTGCTCGAACTCGTGCAGTTACCTGGCCACGAGAAGCGCTTTCCCCACGAACTCTCGGGCGGTCAACGCCAACGCGTTGCGCTTGCGCGCGCGCTCGCGGCGCGGCCGGCGATCCTGTTGCTCGATGAGCCGTTTGCCGCGCTCGACGTGCACGTGCGGCGCGATCTGCGGGCTTCGTTGCGCCGCTTGCACGACGAGGTTCACGTGACGACGTTACTGGTGACGCACGACGCGGACGAAGCGATGGAAATCGCCGACGCCCTCGTCTTGATGCAGAACGGACGGGTCGAACAATCCGGCACACCGCTCGATCTCTACGAGCGTCCGGTCTCGCCGTTCGCCCTGCATTTCCTCGGACCGGCCAACATCATCGCGTCGGACGGAAACTTGCGCTACGTGCGGCCACACGAGCTGCGGGTCGATGCGCACGCGTTCGACGGTTCGCAGCCTGCGCGTGTGTCGCGGATCGTCGACCTCGGTTCGCGCCGGCTGGTCGATCTCGTTTTGCCCGGCGGCGATGCCGTCAGCGCCGAAGTGCGCGCACCCTACAACGGCTTGAGCGCCGTTCGCGACGGCGATACCGTGCACTTCGCGCTCGTCCATCAGCGGTCGTTTACAGCGGCCTCGCCCGAAAGGTTTTAATGTTCCGCGCTCTCCGGTCCGCAGTCGCCCTCGCGTTCGTGGCGGCCGTAACGCTGCATGCTGCCTCGGCAGCAACGCTGCTCAACGTCTCGTACGATCCGACGCGTGAGTTCTACGCCGAATACAACACGGCGTTCGCCGCGTATTGGAAGAAGAAGACGGGCGAAGACGTCGAGATCCAGCAGTCGCACGGCAGTTCGGGTGGCCAATCGCGCGCCGTGATCGAGGGCCTCGAAGCCGACGTCGTGACGTTGGCGCTCGCTTACGACATCGACGCGATCGCATCGAAGAGTAAAGCGATCGCTCCGGATTGGGCCAAGCGGCTACCGGACAACTCGTCGCCGTACACGTCGACGATCGTCTTTCTCGTGCGCGCCGGCAATCCCAAGCACATTCGCGATTGGCCGGACATCGCCAAGCCCGGCGTCGGCATCGTTACGCCGAACCCGAAGACGAGCGGTGCCGCGCGCTGGAACGTGCTGGCCGCATACTCATACGGGCTCAAACGCAATCACAACGACGAAGCGAAAGCGCGCGCGCTCGTCGGCGCGATCTACAAGAATGCCCTCGTGCTCGACTCGGCGTCGCGCGCCTCGACGGTCACGTTTACCGAGCGCGGAATCGGCGACGTGCTGGTGTCGTGGGAAAATGAAGCGATCCTCGTCCTCAAGGAACACCCCAAGGACTATCAGATCGTCGTACCATCGGTCAGCATATTGGCGGAGCCGCCGGTCGCGTGGGTCGACGCAAACGTTGCGAAGCATCATACCGAAGCACTCTCGAAGGCGTATCTTGAGTTTCTCTACACGCCGGTCGCCCAACGTCTCGCCTGCAAGTGGGGCTATCGCCCGCGCCTGACGTCGGTTTTGGGAACGTGCGGTACGTCGTTCGCGCAAACCGACCTGACGACCATAGCGAACTTCGGCGGCTGGAACGCCGCTGCCCAACGCTTCTTTGCCGACGGCGGCATCTTCGATCAAGTGTATCAAGCAAAATGATGATGGAGCGAGCGCAGAGGCACCGTGCAACTGCAGGGATGTTCTTGCAAGCTCGGACCCGGGGGCCCCGCGCGCAGCGTGGGGGGTGCGCAGCCTGGGGCGGAGCGCCTTTCAAATGATTCCGGGACGCGGGCTGGCTCTGGGTACGACGATGATGATCGTGGCGATCGTCGTCGTTGTTCCGCTTGGGGCGCTCGTGCTCTCACTCAACGGCATCACCCCGGCCGCGTTCGTTCACACCGCATTTTCGCCGGAAGCGCTTGCCGCATACCGGCTCAGCTTCGGTGCCGCAATCCTCGCTTCGGCCATCGACGTTGTTGCGGGCGCGGCGATCGCCGTCGTGCTCGTGCGCTATCCCTCGCCCGCGATGCGAATCCTCGATGCGCTCGTCGACGTTCCGTTTGCGTTGCCGCCTGCCGTCACGGGTATCACGCTCGCAACGCTGTACGGTCCGCATGGCTGGGTGGGTGCGTGGCTCGCGCAACACGGCATCGCCATCGCGTATACGCCGGCTGGGATCGTGCTCGCGCTAGCCTTCGTCGGGATGCCGTTCGTCGTGCGGACGGTGCAGCCCGTGATCGCAACGTTGCCGAAAGAGTTCGCTCAAGCCGCGGCGTCGCTCGGGGCGTCACCGTTCACGATCCTGCGCCGCATCACGTTGCCGTTAGTCGCACCGGCCTTCCTAACGGGCTTTGCGCTGGCACTCGCACGAACGCTCGGCGAGTACGGCTCGGTCATCTTCATCGCCGGGAACATGCCCGGCAAAACGGAGATCGTGCCGCTCATCATCGTGACGCGACTCGAGCAGTATGATTTCGCCGGGGCGGCTGCGGTCGCGCTCGTCTCGCTCGCCGTATCGTTCTTGATGCTGTTGACGATCAACGTGTTACAGCGACGCATGCTCGATGCGCGCACCGCGGCATGACGGCCATCGACGTGCGCGACGCAAGCTCTCTGCCGCGACGCGATGCACCGGCGGCCGGGCTCCGTACGGGTGACCGGTTGGCGATTGCCGGCGTCGCTGTGTTGCTGGGATTCTTTGTCTTCTTGCCCCTCTGTTCGATCGCGTTTGAAGCCTTGCGTGCCGGCTGGCCCGCAGCCGCGGCAACGTTTGCCGATCCGAACGCCCGCAGCGCAATTGCGCTAACCGGCCTGGCTACGGCGGTGACCGTCGTCGTGAACGGTGCGTTCGGCGTTTTGGCCGGTTGGACGCTGACCAAATATCGCTTTCCCGGCAAGGCGCTGCTGCTGGCGATCATCGATCTGCCCTTGACGGTCTCGCCGGTTGTCGCGGGGCTCGCGCTCTTGCTCTGTTTCGGGACGCGGTCGCCGCTCGGTGCTTGGTTTGCCGAACACGGTTGGAAGATCGCGTTCGCGCCGCCGGGGA
>Ga0182030_10001071_pt1 | contig 55065 bp, 43 predicted proteins | sample 812S3MmetaG_FD_121299 | JGI IMG/M metagenome (GOLD analysis project Ga0182030, IMG submission 121299) | Permafrost microbial communities from Stordalen Mire, Sweden - 812S3M metaG (Illumina Assembly) | ecosystem: Environmental > Terrestrial > Soil > Wetlands > Permafrost | place: Sweden...
ACCCCAGCCTGCACAATTTTCCAGACAAAATTAAAGCGAGGAAGCGATGTCGGCCAAGTACATTTTTGTAACCGGCGGTGTGGTGTCTTCATTGGGCAAGGGACTGGCGGCGGCTTCGATCGGCTGTCTGCTGGAAAGCCGCGGCCTCAAAGTCAACCTGATGAAGTTCGATCCCTACCTGAACGTGGATCCGGGGACGATGTCGCCGTTTCAGCATGGCGAAGTGTTCGTCACCGATGACGGCGCGGAAACCGATCTCGATCTCGGCCACTACGAACGCTTCACCCACGCCAAACTTTCTCGCGATAACAACTGGACCACCGGACGACTCTACGAGCAGATCATCGCCAAGGAGCGGCGCGGCGATTACCTGGGCAAGACGGTGCAGGTGATTCCGCACGTCACCAACGAGATTAAGGCGGCGACGAAGAAAGTCGCGCAGGATGTGGACGTGGCGCTGATTGAAATCGGCGGCACGGTGGGCGACATCGAGTCGCTGCCGTTCATCGAGGCGATCCGCCAGATGCGGCAGGAACTGGGGCGCGACAACACCTTGTTCGTCCACGTGACGCTGGTGCCGTTTATCGCCGCGGCGCAGGAATTGAAGACCAAGCCGACGCAGCACTCCGTCAAAGAGCTGCTTAGCGCCGGAATTCAGCCGGACATTCTGCTGTGCCGCACCGACCGCTTTCTTTCGAAAGAGATCAAGGCGAAGATCGCGTTGTTCTGCAACGTTGAAGAAGAGGCGGTGATCACGGCGAAGGACGTCGCATCCATTTACGAGGTGCCGGTATGTTTCGCGCATGAAGAGGTGGATACGCTGGTGCTGCGGCGGCTGAAACTTGAGGCCAAGGATCGCGATCTTTCCAAGTGGAACGACCTGGTGCACCGCGTCTACAACCCGAAGGATGTGGTCAGAATCGGCATTGTCGGCAAGTACGTGGAGTATGAGGATTCCTATAAGTCGCTGAAAGAGGCGCTGGTGCACGGCGCGCTGTCGCACAACCTGAAGCTGGAATTGAATTGGATCGAAGCCGAGGGTCTGGAGACCGCGGACGAAGCCGACAAGAGTTATGAAGCGCAGTTGGAAGAGTATGACGGTTTGCTCGTGCCCGGCGGATTCGGCAAACGCGGCATTGAAGGCATGTTGAAGGCGATCCAGTACGCGCGCGAGAAGCACGTGCCGTACTTTGGAATCTGTCTGGGTATGCAGACGGCTTGCATTGAATATGCGCGCAACGTCTGCGGATTGGCGGATGCCAACTCGAGCGAGTTCGATCCGGCGACCCCGCATCGCGTGATCTACAAGTTGCGCGAGTTGCGCGGCGTGGAGGAACTGGGCGGCACCATGCGGCTGGGTGCATGGCCGTGCAAGATCGAGCCGGGAACGCTGGCGTACAAAGTGTATGGGCAGACCGAGATCAGCGAGCGCCACCGGCATCGCTATGAGTTCAACCGCGAGTATGAAGAGCCGATGGTAGCGGCCGGATTGCGTATTTCTGGCTCGACTCCGGATGGCACTTACGTCGAGATGGTGGAGATTCCCGGTCATCCGTTCTTTCTCGGATGCCAGTTCCATCCGGAATTCAAGTCGAAGCCGCTGGAGCCGCATCCGCTGTTTAAGGCGTTCACCGGCGCGGCGTATGAATACGGGCAGAAGAGAAAAGAGCAGAAAGACGCGGCCGAGGTCGAAATGTTTCTGCGGCCGGAAAACGTGGGACGGAGATAGGCTCACCGCCGAGACGCCGAGTACGAGGAGAAAACCGAGAACTGCAGATCCCTCGCTTCGTTCGGGATGACAAGACCACAAGACCAAAAGAGAATTTCTCTGCGGACTCGGCGCCTCGGCGGTAAACGACTTTGACTTTATCTTTCCAAATCGATAACGTTCGCGTCGGCTCTGGCGATCTGTTCCTCATTGCCGGGCCTTGCGTGATTGAGAGTGAAGAGCACGCCCTGCGCATGGCGGAGATCGTCAAGGGCGTCGCTCGTTCGCTTAATTTTCCGTTCATTTTTAAAGCTTCGTACGACAAGGCGAACCGCACTTCGATCCGCAGTTATCGTGGGCCGGGATTGAAGGAAGGCTTGCGCATTCTGAAAAAAGTCAAAGATGAAGTGCACATACCCGTGCTCACCGACGTTCACCAGGCGGCTGACGTGGCTGCCGTTGCCGAGGTGGTGGACGTGCTGCAGATTCCGGCGTTTCTATGCCGGCAAACCGACTTGATTGTCGCGGCGGCGCTCAGCGGGCGTCCGGTAAACATCAAGAAAGGGCAGTTCGTTTCGCCTTGGGATATGAAGCACGCCGTCGCGAAGTGCCGCGATGCCGGGAACAGCCAGGTATTTGTGACCGAGCGCGGATCGAGTTTCGGCTACAACAATCTGGTTGTGGACATGCGCTCGCTGGCCATCATGCGGAAGTTCGCGCCGGTGGTGTTTGACGCCACGCATTCGGTGCAGTTGCCGTCGGCTTCGCAGGGCGATGAAGATCAGCCCGCGGTGAGCGGAGGCCAGCCTGAATTTATCCCCGTGCTTTCGCGAGCGGCGGTGGCGGCGGGTGTGGACGGAGTGTTCATGGAAGTCCATGACAATCCGAAAGAAGCGAAGAGCGACGGCGCGAACGCGCTCGACACGCGCAACCTGCGCGGCTTGCTGAAAGAATTGCAGGCGGTGAAAAAGGCGCTGGACACGGCGCATAGCACGCCGTAAGCAAGAGGTCGAAGCCATGAATTATTGGATTTTTACTGTGACATCCCACAGGTCCGACGGGCGTGAGTTTACTGCGGAGGAAGTACTGAAACAGCGAATCGAAGACGAGTTTTGGGGTCTGGGAGAAAAGACTCCAAACCGAAAGAACGTGGAGCAGGGGGACAAGATTGTCTTTTACGTTGGAAATCCCGTGAAGAGCTTCGCCGCTTCTGCGACGCTTGCGACGGGTGCATTCAAATTGTCCAATCAAGAGCAGGATACGCTTTCTCACGGGACCCAGTATTACCGAACTCCTTACGGTGTTCGCTTACAGGATATTCGGGTTTGGAGCGAAAGAAAGCCTGTGGTCAACGTGCTTCCCGTCTTAGATTTCATCGAGAACAAAGAGTTCTGAGGAACATATTTCCAAGGCGGGATTCGCGGCATTAGCGAGAAAGACTTCGAGCGGATCATCGGCTCGTCCGGACAGACTCAATCCAGAAACTCATTTGAAAACATAGAATCCACTGCCGAATTTGCACTAGAGACTCACCTTGAGGAGTTCCTTGACCGCAATTGGGAGAGCATAGACTTCGGCCTGCCTCTGAAGAAATATGGTGTGGAAGGTCAGAGCGGACGACAATTTCCCGCCGGACTGTGGAGCATCGACTTTCTTTGCGTGGACGACAAATCCGGCGATTTTGTGGTCATCGAGTTAAAGAGAGGGCAGACCAGCGATGCCACTGTTGGTCAAATACTCAGGTACATGTCTTACGTAAAAAAGAATCTGGCGAAGCCGGAGCAAGGTGTTCAGGGTGTAATCGTTGCCAAGGATGTGGACGATGCCCTTCGTTACGCAATCGAAGCTGTGCCTAACGTCAAGGTCATGACCTACCGCGTAGACTTTAAACTTCGCCCGTTGACTTGACCTAATCCCGGAAGGGGAACAACACTAGCGGGCAAGTCGGCAAAAGCGGTGATGATGTCTGTGTCCCGGTTGTTCACTTCTGAATCTGCTACCATTTCCGCGTCATCTGAAATCCATCGCGTATGCACTGGTGGGCATCGATTGCCGGCATCGTTCTTATCTTCATCATCCTGATGGATGCGTTTGAGACCGTTGTCTTACCGCGGCGCATCAAACGCAGTTTTCGCATCACGGGGTGGTTCTACCGGAATAGCTGGGGGCTCTGGTCCCGAGTGGGGCGGCATATCAAGTCCGCCAACCGGCGCGAAGGGTTCCTCGCTTACTTTGGGCCGCTGTCGCTGATTCCACTGATGGGTTTTTGGGCGCTCGGCCTGATTTTTGGATTCGCCTGCGTGCAGTACGGATTGGGCGAACATCTGTCGCTGGGCAATGAAAAAATCACATTCGGGAAAGTCGTCTACCTGAGCGGCGAAACTTTCTTCACGCTGGGCTACGGAGACATCACGCCCAATAACGCCGCCGCCCGCGCCCTCGCCGTGATGGAAGCGGGGATGGGTTTCGCGTTTCTCGGAGTTGTGATCGGTTATCTGCCGGTTGTCTACAATTCGTTTGCCGCGCGCGAGATTGAGATTTCGTTGCTGGATGCGCGGGCCGGTTCCCCACCGAGCGCGGCTGAGTTTCTGGGCCGGCTGGGCTGCTGTCCCGAGCAAACCGTGCTCGACCAAATTTTTCGCGACTGGGAGCACTGGTGCTCCGATCTGCTGTCGAGTCATATCTCCTATCCGGTGCTGGTTTTCTTCCGGTCGCAGCATAGCAATCAATCCTGGTTGGGGGCGCTGACCGTCATGCTCGATGTCACGTCGCTGATCACGACCGGCGTGAAAGGAATCCACCCGGATCAGGCGAAACTCACCTTTGCCATGGCGCGGCATGCCGCCGTCGATCTCGCCCAGGTGGTGAATGCGGATTACAGTCCCCATGATGTCGATCGGCTCGCAACGTCAGACTTGACCCGGCTGCGTGCGGAACTCGCCGCGCATGGCGTGACTCTTGATAAGGGTGTGGACGCAGCCGAACGGCTGGCGGAACTGCGGGTCCTCTACGAACCGTATCTGCACGCGCTCAGCCGACGGCTCTGGATGACGCTGCCGCCGTGGATCGGCACGGACCGCAAGAAAGATAACTGGCAGAGCGGACCGTGGGACCGCGCGATTCAGGCGCGAGCGTTGGAACATCCGGGACGAGCCGTGGACGATCACTTCTGAATCAGGTGATCGGAGGACGTCAAAGGCTTCAACCACGGGGGCGCAGAGGATCACGGGGGAAGTCAGCGAATCATGACGCCGATCTGTTTGACGCACTACACTAGCGATAAGTTTCAAAGCGATAATCACAACTCGAGGTAAGTATGCCGACTCGCATTCTGTGTGTTTTTTCCATGTTGCTGACCGCCGTACTCTGTTCGGCCCAAACCAGCCCGTCTTCCTCGGCCGTTCCAAAGGAAATCCCCAGCTTCGATGTCACCGCCATCGATAAGAGCATCGATCCCTGTGTCGACTTCTACCAATACGCCTGTGGAACCTGGATGAAGAACAATCCCATTCCTCCCGACAAGGCGCGGTGGGGCCGATTCGACGCGCTTTACGAACGCAATCTCTATATCTTGCGCGACATACTGACCGAGGCCCAGGCTCCGGGCAAACACACGGCAACGGAAACCATGGTGGGTGCTTACTACGGCTCCTGCATGGACGAGAGCACGATCGAGAAAAAGGGGAATGCTCCTCTGGCGCCGGAGTTGGAACGCATCAACGGCCTCAAGACGAAAGCGGATCTTATCCGGCAGGTTGCATACATGCACCGCAATTCCACCCCGGCGCTGTTTGCTTTCTACCCCCAGCCTGACATGCACGATTCGACTCAGACCATTGCTTACCTCGACCAGGGCGGGTTCACGCTGCCTGATCGCGACTACTACGTGAAAGACGATCCCAAGTCGGTGGAGACGCGGCAGAAATATCAGGAGCACTTGCAAAAGATGTTCGAACTTGCTGGCGACAAGCCAGAAGTGGCGGCGGCTGAGGCCAAAACCGTTTTGGCGATCGAGACCGGGCTGGCTCAGTCCTCAATGGACCGTACTCTTCGCCGCGATCCCAAAACGCGCGACCATAAGATGACCGTCGCGGAAATCGCTGCCGCAGCCCCGAATTTCGACCTCACCGTCTACTTTGCCGATAATGGATCGCCCAAGTTCACTTCTCTCAACGTGGGCAATCCCGATTTCTTCAAGCAAGTCAACGACCAGCTCAACGCAGTGTCGCTCGAAAACTGGAAGGTATATCTGCGCTGGAAGACGATCAACGAGTACGCTCCAGTCCTGACGAATGCCTTCGTTGAAGAGGATTTCGAGTTCAACGGCAAGTACATGTCAGGACAGAAAGAGATGGAGCCGCGCTGGAAGCGCTGCGTGAAGTCCACCGACGCCAATTTGGGCATGGCGCTGGGCCAGCTCTATGTAGATCGCACGTTCGGCGCCGAAGGCAAAGAGCGCACCCTGAAGTTGGTGCAGGCCATCGAAAACGCAATGCATCAGGATCTCACGCAGCTGTCGTGGATGACGGACACGACGAAGCAAAAGGCCTATGAGAAGCTGAGCACCATCGTCAACAACATTGGCTATCCCGACACGTGGCGCGATTACAGCAGTGTGGCGATCAAGTCCGACGATTACGCGGGCAATGCGGTGCGCGCCGGCGGGTTCGAGGTGCAGCGTCTGTACAAGAAGATCGACCGGCCCACGGACCGCAAGGATTGGAGCATGACTCCGCCAACCGTCAATGCCTATTACCGTCCTCCGATGAACGATATCAACTTTCCCGCGGGCATTTTGCAGCCGCCGTTTTACGGAAAGCTGATGGATGACGCCGTGAACTATGGCGGCATCGGGGTGGTGATCGGGCATGAACTCACGCACGGCTTCGACGACCAGGGGCGCAAGTACGATGCGCAAGGCAACTTCCGCGATTGGTGGACGCCGGAGGACGGCAAGGAATTTGAGCAGCGCGTCGATTGCACCGCCAAGGAGTATTCGAGCTTTGTCTCTGTGAAGGACGACAAGGGTGAGGTGAAGCTCAATGGCAGGCTGACGCTGGGTGAAAATACCGCCGACAATGGAGGCCTGAAACTGGCTTACATGGCGCTGACCGACGTCATTGGCAAGACGCCGGTGAAACTCATCGATGGATACACTCCTCCCCAGCGCTTTTTTCTGGCATTTGGGCAGATCTGGTGCCAGAACGTGACGGATCAGGAAGCCCGCAAACGCGTGCTGACCGATCCGCATTCCCCAGGACGCTGGCGTGTGAATGGCGCAGTGCAGAACTCAGCCGCCTTCCAGGAAGCCTTTGGATGCAAAGCGGGACAGCCGATGGTTGCCGAGAACGCTTGCCGAGTGTGGTGAGTGCGCCATAGTTCAAGAGCCGGGCTGCTGGTTGCGTAAGCGCACAGCAACGGGGTGAGAGGAAGGGCAGAATGCGTTCTTTGACACGTCGCAATTTCATGCGGATCGGCGCGGGCTCCGTGGTGGCCGGAGCCGCAACGAAGATCACGCTGCTGGAACCGGCCGCGCTGTGGGGCGCGGACCGCACGGTGGCGCCGAGCGACCGGGTGCGGTTTGCCGCGATCGGAACGGGCACGCGCGGATGCGAGCTGCTGGCGGCGTCGCTCGCGATACCGGGCACAGAGTGTGTTGCGGTGTGCGATCTCTATGACAGCCGGCACGAGGCGGCGCAGGAGGCGGTGCAGAAGCAGGTTCCGGCGACGCGTAACTATCGGGAGATCCTGGACCGCAACGATGTGGACGCGGTGATTGTGGCCGTTGCCGACCACCAGCATCGCAGGGTCGTGGTGGATGCGTGCGCGGCAGGCAAGGATGTCTATTGCGAAAAGCCGATGTCGCATACGGTGGAAGACGGCTTCGCCATGGTGGACGCGGTGCGGAAGGGAAATCGCATCCTGCAGGTGGGCAGCCAGCGCGTGAGCTCCATCGTCTATGAGAAAGCGCGCGAGCTCTATGCCTCGGGAGCGCTCGGCGATGTGTTCTTCATCGAGGGCTCGTCGGACCGCAACTCGCCCAGCGGCGCCTGGGTGTATCCGATTCCGCCAGACGCGAGCGAGCAGACCATCGACTGGAATGCGTTTCTGGAAGGCGCGCCCAAGCGACCGTTTGACGCGGCACGCTTCTTTCGCTGGCGCTGCTTCTCCGACTACGGCGAGGGGCTGGCGGGCGATCTGTTCGTGCACCTGCTTTCCGGCATTCACTTCATCTCCGGGACTAATGAGGCGGCGAAGCGGGCGCAGTCGAGCGGCGGGCTGTTTCGCTGGAAGGACGGACGCGACTTCCCGGATCTGATCGAGACGCTTTATGATTATCCGAACTTCCACGTGGTGCTGCGCTGCAATCTGAATAATGCCGGGGGTGAGCCGATCAAGTTCCACGGTACCAAAGGCACCATGGAAATCAACGGGCAAACGCTGACCTTCACACCCCAGGATGTGAGCCCCAAGCCAGAAACATATTCGACAAAGGGCTGGCCGGCGCGTCTGCGCAAGGAGTATCTGGCGCAGTGGGCCGAGGAACATCCGCAGCCCGGGCCGCTCGACTACCAGGCGGCCGAAGCGGAGACTTTCACAGCGCCGGAAGGATACAGCGATGTCTCGGCCCACGAGGCGAACTTCTTCAACGCGGTTCGAACCCGCAAGCCAACCGTGGAGAACGAGGAGTTTGGCAACCACGCGGCGATTGGCTGCCACCTCGCCAACTACGCCTATTTCAAGAATAAGATTGCGACCTGGGATGCGAACGCAAAGACGATTCGGGGATAGCGCCCCAGACCGATCTGTAGCAAAAAGAAATCATTCAGAATTGAGGTCTTATGCCTATGCGTCGGATTTCAAGAAGGACATTTCTAAAGACCGCCTCCGTTTCGGCCGCCGGCGCGGCACTATGGAAGGGTGCTCCGCGGTTGATGGCCAATCCTCTGGGATTGCCCGTCGGGTTGCAACTGTACTCGGTGCGCGATCTTCTGCCCAAGGACTATGAAGGCACGCTGCGTCAGTTGGGCGCGATCGGCTATCGCGAAGTGGAGGCCGCGGGCTTTTTCGGTCATAGCCCCAGCGAAGTGAAGCAGGCGATGGGTCGCGCGGGATTGAACTGTGTGAGCGCTCACTATCCGCTGAAGGATCTGCTGCCGAAGGTGGATGAAACGATTCAGTTTGGCAAAGATCTGGGGCTCAAGTACATCGTCTGCGCGTCACCGTGGCTGAAGGATCCGTCGAGCGTGAAGGAGCCTGGATCGCGCGCGGCCAGAGACGCGATGACGCTTGACGATTGGCGGTGGAATGCGGAACAGTTCAATCGCATCGGAGAGCGCGTCAATGCAGCAGGCATCCGGTTCGCTTACCACAACCACACGGCGGAGTTCCGCGCCGAAAAGGGCGTGGTGTTCTATGACGAACTATTGCGCGCGACCGATCCGGCGAAAGTGACGTTCGAGATGGATTGCGGCTGGGTCGTGGTCGGCGGCAAGAATCCCGCAGACTATCTCGCGCGCTACCCCACGCGATTTTCGATGCTGCATGTGAAGGATTTCAAGATGAGCGGCTGGACGCCGGGCTCTGAGGCTCCGCCTTCGACAGAGATGGGTCGCGGCACGATTGATTATCATCCGATCTTCGAAGCGGCGAAGAAATCCCACATCGCGCACGCGTTTGTGGAGCAGGAAGAGTTTGACATGCCCGCGATCGAGGCGCTGAAGATCGACGCCGACTACATGCGCGCCTTCACAATATAACTGGCCCGAGCTTCCTCGGCAGGCTGGTGCAGGGGACATGCTTTCGCCCTCGCTACTTTCTGCCGAGGAAGCGGATGCGGGAGGTGAAGGCGCGGCGATTGTAGCCGCTGAAAGTCAGAAACTGGGCGGAGTCGACGTCGGCGTTGACGACCACCGGATTGGAGCCGCCGGTGATGTCGTCGAAGCCGCCACGCAGCGCCCAGTAGTAGCCGAACAGGTGGAAGCGTTTTTCCAGGTGCAAATTCAAAGTGAAATAAGTTGGGAAGCGATAGGAACCGGGCGCTGCGGCCAGTAGCTGCTGATCGGTGAAGACGTTGAAGGGGAATCCGGTGCGTGCTTCGGCGGAGTAAGCGAGATCCAGTTCGTGGATGATGGGGAGGCGGAAGAACGGCAGAAATCCCCAGGAGAGAAAACGGTTCGGCGCGTCCCAAAGAGCAGGGCCAGGAGCCTGCGGGCCGACGATGGTGGAACCGGAAAGGACGCGAGCGAGGATGGGGGCGTCAACATTGAAATCGAGCGCCTGATTGGAATGCGTACTGGAGCGGATGTAGGAGCCCATGACCATGTAGCGCTGGCGGAAACTGCGGCGCAGATTCAGTTGGAAGGCGTTGTAGCGGTCGTCGCGCGTGTTTTGCAGGATGAAGTTGCCGCCGGGCAAATTGTCGGGCGTGTCGTAAACAAAGTCGTGCGTGCCGCAGCGCTCGATGAATTCGGCCTTCAGGAATAAGGACGCGGGGAGTTTCTTTTCTAGTGCGACACTCCAATTCAGGAAGCGCGGTGACTGCAGGCCTTGCCGGTTGACGGAAAAAGTGGAGACGACCGGAGTTGGGGTTGGGATCGGAGTGCCGTTGATATCAGTGGGATCGCCGTTCGAGTTGAAGAGGTAGTCTTGCCGTTCTCCGGCTTGGGGGCGCGCGATGAGGATGAGGTCGGTGGCGTCGTAAACGAGGCCCACGCCGGCGGAGAGCTTGGTGTTGCCGGACTCGTCCAGAACGTAAGTACCGGCGAGACGAGGAGAGAGCAACGGGCGGCGGACGATTTCATCCCAGTCAAGACGCACGCCGGGTTCGAGGAGCAAGCGGTTGGTGAGCAGCCAGCGATCTTCCACGTAAGCGCTGGTCTCAAAATTGTAGGTGGTGGAATAGTTGCCGCCAGAAAAAACGGAGTAAAGCGCACAGTTATAGGGCGGGATGGGGACTCCGCTGGCGTTGGGACATGGGTTGTTGGGCGGGAGTCCGGTTTGGGGCAAGACAAAAATTGGCTGGCGAGTGAAGCGGGCGTCGTAGTCGATGCGGTCGAGGTCGACTCCGAGCTTGATATCGTGACGGCCATGGGCGTAGTGCGGAGGCAAATACAGGTTCGACAATCCTTGCCATCGGCGGGCGTTAGTATGCGAATCGAGATAGTAGTTGCCGCCAGCGGAATCGAACGTGATGACGTAAGGCTGGGTGCCCAGCGGGGTCAGCGCGAGGTTGTATTGGGAGACATTGAAACCCGCCTCGAGGAGTTCGCCGCCGCTGAAGTAATGCTGGTCCTTGACGGTGCCGATGTAAGCGGATTCGGCGTCGGTCGGAGTGGTGGAGACGGGCTGCAGGGGCGAAAGGCCGGAGTGCTGGTCGTTAAGATAGTTGAAAAGAAAACTGGTGGTGAGGATGTTGCGCGAGGCGAGGTTGGTCTGGACCTTGGCGAGGTTGCCGGCTTGCCACAGGTGGTCCGTGTCGGCGTTGGTTGGCAGTTGAGTGATGATGCTGTTGTCATATTCGCCCTCGAGCGCGTCGAAGAACCACATTTTGCGGGTGTGGATCGGACCCGAAAACGTGAGGCGCGGCACCCATTGGTCGAGGGCAAGGCCGTTCTTGTTCTGCACCGACGGAATGAAATTGGTGGCGAAGATGCGGAAATGATCGTTGCCGATGCCGGTGTTCAAGCCGATAACGCCGCCTGAACCTTTGCCATATTCGGCGGACTCGCGACTGGGCTCGACCTCGACGGATCGGAAAGCGTCAGTGCTGACGCGGACGAGCAGAAGACCATTCGCGGGCTGGGTGACGTTGAAGCCATCGAGCAGGGTGAGAGTTTGATAGGTCTCGGCGCCAGCAAGGTGGGGCTGGCCGGAGGTGTCGTTCACGAGGCCGGGAATGAAATTCAGAACGTTGCGGTAGTCGTGGGTCGCCGGGTAGGGGATATCAATGATGTCCAGTCCGGAGATCTGCTCCTTGGAGGAAACCTGCGCGGCGTCGATGACTGGGGAAGACTCGTTCACGTTGACGACGGAGCGGACTTCCTCGAGATGGGAAAGAGTGACGTCCACCGCGGCGGTGACCTCCGGCTGCACCGAAGGCAGGACGGCGGCATAAAAGCCCTGCTTCTCGACCCGAAGCTGAAAAGTGGCAGCGGGGATGCCGGTGAAGGTGCAGCGCCCGGCAAAGTCGGTTTCGCAATGCAGCGGACTGGCTTGCGGGGCGGTGTTGAGGAGCACCAAGGCGGAGCGGACGGCGACGCCGTTTTCGTCGGTGACAATGATCTCGAGTTTATGGGAGGCGTTGGGCAGAGCAGGATGAGTCTGGGGAAGGCACGGGCAGGCAAGGAAAATCAATGCGCCAACCCGGAGAGCCAGTTTCTCGATGAATGCGAAGTCACGGAATGCGAAGCCACGCATGGAGCGACCTGCTCGCCCGAGAAGTTTAGCTCGGCAGAATCTCCTTAAGCGCCCACTCAATCCTATCGGTTTCTTCGCGAATCACCCTGATCGACTGCTGATTTTTCAAGGGATGGGCCACCGTAGCGATTCCTTCCACCGCGCCTCGTATTTGATGATTGCGAGCCCAAATGAAGTTGAGCCTTGCTCTTCTTTCTTTGCGATTTCTATAAACGTTGCCGATAAACTTGATGGCGAGCCAGGCAAATACCAAACCAAACAGCACCTCAACCGGAATACGATCGGTGGCGCCGTCGAACTCTGAAAACAGGAGTTTATAGACCGCTTCGCCCATCCCAAACGACGCGAACAATATAGTCACCCCGAACAAATATACTTTCAGGCGCTCCATTGGTTGCAAGCGAATGGAGTCGTCGCTTCCGTCACGTGTCTGCACAAATTTGATGGCCATCCTTCCCCCAAGTGATCTGTCAAGGTTCCCGAGATCGCAATCAGCGGGACCCAGCGCCAGTCCCGCTGAAATGATAACTTGAAATTGCCATCAGCGGTGGGATTCTCTTTTGCCCGATTGGGCGCAAGCCAATGCCCAGTCGCGGTAAGGGTCACGAGATCAAGAAGGGAGTTCCGCTCCGCCAGGATTTCATCGATGAATCGCAGGGACTTTTTGAAGACGAGTGCGCTGGCCTCGGCCGGCAGCTTGCTCAACCGCAACTATGCTTTAGCGCAAATGCTGGCGCCGAAGCGAATCGCTATTCGCACGCAAGCACGAGAGAGCTTAAAGACGCGGCTGGCAACACGAGAGCTGTTGAGCGGGCTGCGTACTCTGCTCTCCGCGATCGAAGTGACACAGACCGAAGTCGCGCAGACCAAAGACGATGCCGTTGCAAGTGCAACGCTACTGACACTTGCGCTCGATGCGTCGCGCTTCAAGAAGACGGAAGATTATGAAATCGCCGCGTCAGGCCAGGGTGCTGTCCTTAGCGCTGCCAGCGAACAGGCGCTGCTTTATGGAGTCTTCGACTTTCTGGAGCGACAGGGTCTTGTCTTCGGTATCGATGGCACGACGGTGCCCATCGATCGTCCTGCCGGATTGAACTTGCCCAGGCAAGGCCAGCCCTGGACGGCTTCACCTCGCTTTAGCGTGCGCGGACTCCTGCCGTGGCCCGATTTTCTCAATTGCATCAGTGTTTATAACGACGAGGATTTCAAGGCATACTTCGCGGCCATGCTACGCATGCGCTTCAACCTGTTTGGTCTGCATGTGTACACGCAAAATGAGCCGGGACCTCTGGCGGAGTCGTACTTGTCGTTTGACTTTGCCGGCAGCGGCCACCGGGCGGCACTCGAAGACACGACGCTCACGAGTTGGGGATATCTGCCCCAGCGGACTTCTACTTTCAAGATGGGTGCGGCGCAGTTTTTCGACACGGAAACTTTCGGTTCCGATGCCACACGGCTGGGCGCAGATACTTGGGATATCGCCATCCGCACGACGGCAATGATGCGCGCCGCCTTCAGCTTTGCCGGGGAGCTTGGAATCCGCACCGGAATTGGCTTTGAACCTTATGAGAACCCGGCGGAAATCGTCCGCGCCCTGCCTCCTGAAGCGCTTTCGCATCCCGGCGGTTTCATTGAGTCGAAAACGGCGCGCGACCTGCTGGAGCGCCGGCTTGCCGATCTGCTGGAGCGTTATCCGATGGTGGATGATGTCTGGCTCTGGCAGGACGAGGGCGCGAACTGGGACAGCCGCGACAAGAACGTACCGCTCTCGACTGCGCCGTTTACGCACGCCCACGACTTCTTGAAGCGGCACGCCCCCGACAAGCGGTTGGTGCTCGCCGGTTGGGGCGGCGTGACCCGGTATTTCGAATCCCTGCATCAGCGGCTGCCCGAAGACATAGTCTTCTCCGCATTGAGCGACTCGCTGGGATGGGATCCTGTGAATGAAGCCTTTGGCAAGTTGGGGAGCCGTGAGCGCTGGCCCATTCCGTGGATTGAAGACGATCCGTCCATGTGGTTTCCACAGTTTCGCGCCCGCCGCTTTGAGACAGACATGAAGCGGGCTCAGGATTTCGGTTGCCAGGGCGTGCTTGGAATTCACTGGCGGCAGCGCATCATCGATCCCACTGCGACCTACCTTGCACGCGCCAGTTGGGACAGCCAGCTCACGGCAACCGCCCACTATCGCAGCTTTTGCGCCGCCCAGGCTTCCGGCGCGCGGGCCGCGGAGCTGGCAACTCTGTTTGACGACTGCGACCGGAAGCGCGCGATCTCATCGACCTTTCTGGGCAGTTACGATAAGGCAGGATTCGCGAATCGTGTCGAACTCGCCGGCGATTACAGCGAAGCTTTTACCTATGCGGACAATGAACCTGAGCTTTCCGGTTTGCTGCGGCAGCGCGATACGGCCGAGCGCTTCCGCCAACTCGCATCCCGAGCTGCATCACCCTTGGAACGCGATCGCATAGGGTACTTCGCAGGTTTTGTCGGCTTCATGGTTCCGTACTGCGACGCCTTTGAAACAGCGCACAAGCTCGATGCTGTGTTACGACATGCCGTGGAACTTAGGGCCGCGGGCAAGCAGGACGAGGCGCGCGCGCAAGTTGTGCAAAGCGGCATTCCGTTGTGGCTGGCGATGGCGCCGCAGGTGCGAGCGGCCATGATTGAATATCAGGCGGTGATCGCGACGCGCAACGACCAGGGCCAGCTGGCATCCATGCAAAACAAGTTCGTTCGAATTTCGCTGGAGCGCCTGCGCCTCTCGATCAAGGAGTTTGTCGGTGAGTTGCCACTGGAAATGGATCAAGCCTATGCGGCGGCCATCTCACCTGAGGGAGCCAATCCACCTCGTCTGTTCATCCCCACTCGACCGTCGCTTCTTAAACCGGGCGAATCGCTCCGTATCTTCATCGTTGCGCCGGGCCATGTTGCTCCGGGCCATGAGGAAGTCGCCGCGGTCAAACTGCTCACGCGCCGTCAAGGAACTCGTCCATGGCAGAGTTCGGCAGCCGCTCATGCTGGACGCAGTGTTTACACAGCGAGGCTCGGTCCGTTTGAGGCAGCCGACGGCACCATCGAGTATTACGCGACTGTGCCAGCCGGGTCACAGCTGCTCTCCGATCCGCCGCAAGTGCCTGTCAATTTCTACACGTTGAACATTCTGGCGTAGTTACAGTTCATTGGGTTGTTTGACGGCTGGAGGTCGGTCAACCATCAGTGCCCTGCGCTGTGCCGCTGCTTGATTGCATCCGCGATTTTCGAGTTCTTGTCCAGAAAGCAAGCGCAGAGTCCAGAATCCAGACAGGTAGTTAGACAAAAGCGATCGGACGGCGGCACTGGACGCGCGGAGAGTTGTGCGGCAAGCGCTTGCGTCCATGCCAGTTTGTCCACGCGGCCGAGTTCGCGGAGACTGAGGGATCCTTTGGTGTCTGGGGTGCAAGGTGAATGGCGCCCGCGTTCCCACTGGCCGACGCACGCCGGTAACATCACCTCAGGTCAGAAAACGTCGATGAATAGATGTTAGGGGTGATCCGATAGCGGGAGATTCCCATTGCTCGATTCAACGGCCGAAAACTGGCAGGCCAGATATCCGTGCCCGCAGACTTGTGTATCAGACTGGGAAACCGTGGTTGTCCAATGACGTGCGTTGAGCGCAGATCGCAACAAACACTCCTCCACTGCAAGTGGTCACTTCTGGCCGCGCTCGCCGTGTTTTCCGTTGCAGTGAGCGCATTTGGACAGCAGTCAAACGCGCCACAGGCAGCACTGCCGACCCTGACGACGGCCCGCGCCGCGCACAGCTTGCCTTCTGACGAAGCGAAGCGAGGCTACCCGGTCCATCTGCGGGTGACCGTTACCCTTTACGATCCCAATACCGATCCCCGAACCGGAGCATTCTTTGGCTGTGACGCGACCGGATGCATAGCCATTCTAGTTCCGCCACGGCCGATTCTTCCCATCGCGGCGGGCTCCCTGGTTGACATGAAAGGTACGAGTGCTCCGGGAAACTACGCGCCTATAGCCATGGCGTCCGAGGTACACGTCGTAGGGCAGTCTCAACTGCCAGCGAATCCTCCGCGGAGAAGCCTGGCGGAATTGATGACAGGCGCGGACGACGGGCAGTGGATAGAAGTCGAGGGTGTCGTCCGTTCCGTGGTGAAGTCGGGATCCCACATCACGATTGTGATCGCCTTGGAAGACGGCATGATCCGCGGCATCACAACACAGGAAGCGGGCGCCGACTACGCTGGCCTGGTCGATGCAAGAGTAGTGGTTCACGGCAATGCGACCCCTGTCTGGACTAAAAACCGCCAGATGGTAGGGGTGCGCTTGCTCTTCCCGTCCCTCGCCCAAGTAAGGATAGAAGAGCCGGCCCCGACTGATCCCTTCTCATTGCCAGCACGTGCCATCAACACCTTATTGCGCTTCGAGCCGGGCATCCGGTTCGTTCATCGTGTTCGCGTGCGGGGGCAAGTCATATTGCAGTGGCCCGGACGGTGGATCTACATTCAGGATGGCTCGCAGGGACTTTTCATCCCGACCGTCCAGAAAACCCCTCTCCAGTTGGGCGATGTGGTGGATGTGGTGGGCTTCCCCGCCATGGGCGAGTACACCCTGATGCTTGAGGACGCTGTCTTCAAGCTACAAGGCAGCGGTCAACCCGTTGCGGCCGCTTCCATTACAGTGCAAGACGCGATGAAGAGCGATTATGACGCTAAACTCGTTCGAATTGACGGCCAACTGGTGAATCAGGATCTAACCTCGGGGGATCCGACGCTGGTGATGTCGTCGGGAGGAACGCTTTTCTTCGCGGTTCTTCCGCGTGGATCGCAAACCGCGGAGATAGCATCCTGGCGGGTGGGCAGCAAACTTCGACTCACTGGAGTCTGCTCGGTGCAAGTGGACAAATATCTGTCGGTGCAGCGCGAAGGCGCGGCGCTGCCCATGTCGTTTCGAGTCTTGCTGCGTTCTCCGCAGGATGTTGTGGTCCTGCAAAAGCCTTCGTGGTGGACCCCGGCCCGTGCCGTTTTCGTGCTAGGCGCGGCGACCGTGCTCACTTTGGTGGTCCTGGCTTGGGTGTTTGTCCTGCGAAAGCGAGTCCATGAGCAGACAAAGACCATCCGGCAGCAACTTCACGAGGCAGCCAAGCTCCGGAACGCAGCCGAAGACGCCAGCCTCGCCAAGAGCGAGTTTCTGGCCAACATGAGCCACGAAATCCGCACTCCGATGAACGGCATTCTGGGGATGACCGATTTGGCTCTGGACACGGAGTTGACGGAGGAACAGCGCGGTTACCTGGAAATGGTCAAGGGTTCTGGGGCGCGGCTGCTGACCCTGGTCAACGACATTCTGGACTATTCCAAGATCGAGGCGGGAAAGATCGTGCTGGATCCGCAGCCCTTCAACGTTGAGGAGTTGACCGGCGATGCCCTGAACAGCGTGGCCATTCTGGCTCACAAGAAGGGCTTGGAGTTAACTCTCAGCATTGCTCCCGAGGTGCCGCTCGAAATCGTGGGCGATTCCTTGCGGTTGCGGCAGGTGTTGCTGAACCTGGTCGGGAATGCGATCAAGTTCACGGAGCAAGGGGAAGTGGTGGTGAACATCGGCCTGAAGCCGAGCGGCCCCGGAGATCCGCTTTTGCACTTTACGATTCGGGATACGGGGATGGGGATTCCACTGGAGATTCAAGCCAAACTGTTTCATGCCTTTGAGCAGGGGGATTCTTCGACGACGCGGCAGTTTGGGGGCACGGGGTTGGGGCTGGCGATCTCGAAGAAGATCGTAGAGTTGATGGGCGGAGAAATCTGGCTGGAAAGCACGCCCGAGGTGGGCTCGGCGTTTCACTTCACGATAGATTTCGGAAGAGTGGCGGAAGCGAGCGCAGGCCGGATCACGCCCGCGGCGCTGGACGAACTGCGGGGGCTGTCGTTGCTGATTATCGACGACAATGTGACCAATCGGTGCGTTCTCCGCAAGATCACGAAGCGCTGGCAAATGCAGCCCGAGGAGGCAGCTTCCGGGTTGGAGGGACTGCAGAAGCTGGAAGAAGCGTTTGTTTCCGGTCACCCGTATCGCCTGGTTCTGCTCGACGAGAAGATGCCGGAAATGGACGGCTTCGAGGTCATTCGCCGGGTCCGCGCGCAGCCGGAACTGAAGGATGCGATCATCATGATGCTGACCTCCGCTGACCAGAGCTTGGCCATGGCGAAGTGCCGGGAACTGGGGGTGGGGACGTGCCTGATCAAGCCGATCAAAGCCTCGACCCTGCTGCTGTCGATCCGCCGGGTTCTGGGAAAGCCGCAAGCGGAAACGCTAGCTCCTCCGCCGTCGACGAGCGAAACCGCCGCCGCATTTCCGCTGCGCATACTGGTGGCCGAGGACAATCCAGTGAATCAGAAGCTGGCCATTGCGCTGCTGGAGAAAGCCGGCCATCGGGTATCCCTGGCGATAACTGGCGCGGATGCCGTGGCCAGGTGGCGGGAGGGCGATTTCGATTTGATTCTGATGGACGTGCAGATGCCCGTGCTGGACGGCCTCGAGGCCACGCGACAGATTCGCGATCAAGAGAAAAAGACTGGGACCCATGTGCCCATTGTGGCCATGACCGCACACGCCATGGCTGGGGATCGCGAGCGTTGTTTGCAGGCGGGGATGGACGACTATCTGTCGAAGCCGATTCACCGCCCGGATCTACTGGCAATGCTTGCCCGGCGAGGCGCGAATCGAGCCGCCGGCCGGCCAGAACGTCAGTCAGAGCGCCGGTCAGAACCAGAGAGCACCTCTGCGATGGCGGCGAACGACGTCATGGACAGGGCCGAGCTTCTGAGCCGGCTGGAAGGGGACGAGCAACTTCTTCGGGAGCTGATCGACGCTTTTCTGGACGAATCCGGACCCCTGATGCAGCAGGTTTCGGAGGCGGTGACGAGCCAGGATGCGGGCGGTCTGGAACGCGCGGCGCACAAACTGAAGGGTACGGTAAGCATTTTCGGCAGCCGGGCAGCCACGCAAGCGGCACTGGTGCTGGAGACGATGGGCCGGGAGCGGGATCTTCGGCACGCGGAAGAAGCGTTACCGCGGCTCAAAGAGCAGATGGAAGCGCTGGAAAAAGCGTTAGCGGAGTTGAGGCAGGAAACATGTCCAGAGTTCTGATCGCGGATGATGATCGAATATCGTGCAAGTTGCTCTGCAGCCTGCTGACCAAGTGGGGTTACCAGGTCGAGATCGTGTACAACGGCGTTGACGCGCAGCGCGAACTGCTGAAACCGGATGCTCCACGCTTGGCGATTCTGGACTGGATGATGCCGGGTTTGGACGGTACGCAAGTCATCAAAGCCGTACGAGCCATTCACCGCGAGTTCTATACCTACGTATTGCTGCTGACGTCCAAGGGACAGAAAGAAGACATTCTGGAGGGTCTGGACGCGGGAGCGGACGACTATTTGAAAAAGCCTTTCGACGCCCAGGAGTTGCGAGCCCGGCTGCGGGTTGGCAGCCGAATCCTCGATCTGGAACGCCGGTTGGTGTGCGCTCTGGAAACGGCCGAATATCGTGCGACGCATGATTTTCTGAGCGGGATCTATAACCGGGCAGCGATCATCGAGCTGCTGAAGCGGGAGGCATCGCGGTGTGAACGCGCGGGCCAGCAGATGAGCTTGCTGATGGTGGATGTCGATCACTTCAAGGTTATCAACGATACTTATGGGCACCTCGTGGGCGACCAGGTGATCACGCAACTCGCGCTGCGAATGGCGTCGGCGTTGCGCCCTTACGATTTGGTCGGGCGCTTTGGGGGAGAAGAGTTTCTGGTTCTGGTTCCGAATTGCGCACTCAGCGCGGCCATGGTGGTCGCGGAGCGGTTGCGCCTGAGCGTTGCAACGGACAAGATGGCGATCGGCCAGTTTGCCATCCCGGTTACCGTCAGTGTCGGTGTCAGCACCATAAAGGAAGCCAAGCTGGACACGAACCTGGCCTTGCAGGCAGCCGATTTAGCGCTGTACGAAGCGAAGAACAAGGGCCGAAACCGAGTCGAGTGCTGGGTTCCCTCCGAGCCGGCAATCGAGAGTACTTCCTCTGAAGTTTTCCCTTGTCTAAAAGGATGATGCCGGCATTGCGCGTCAGGAGACGGCGCAAGGTCACCTAAGCGCTCTCGGATCACACACCGCGTCTGACAACGCCATCGATTTGATACGCTCAAAGGGATGAGTCACGATAACTCGACCCGGTCGACCCAATCATCCGGAAGTCTGGTGAGCTGATGCACGACTTCTTCAATCTGCTCAGCCGGAATCGCAATTATCGCTTTACCTGGACGGGCCAGATTGTCAGCGAAATTGGCGACCATTTCAACAACATCGCCGTCTTCGCGTTGGCCATGGCACTAACCCATTCGGGACTGGTCGTCACCGGCGTGCTCCTGGCGCGCGCCATTCCGGCCATCACGATGGGGCCGATCGCGGGTGTACTGCTCGATCGCTTTGACCGCAAGCGGATCATGATTGCCAGTGATCTCATGCGCGCGCTGGTGGCGCTCGGCTTCATCTTCGCGGTGACGTCGCACCGCATCTGGGTGCTTTACTTGTTTAGTGCGTTGCTCATGGTGGCCTCGCCCTTCTTCACGGCGGGGCGTTCTGCAATTCTGCCAACGATTGCGAGCCCGGAAGAAATCCATACCGCCAACTCGCTTACGCAGACCACCCAGTGGATGACGCTGACGGTAGGAACCTTTCTTGGCGCCACGGTGGTCGCCATCGGCTACAAATGGGCATTTGTTTTCAACGCGCTCTCGTTTGTTTTTTCCGCCTGGTGCATTGGGCGCCTGCGAGCGCCGGATGCGGCAGGCTTTCGCGCCAAGCGCAAGCTGCTAGCTGAAGATGAGGTGATCCGTCCCTGGCACGAGTATCGCGAAGGCCTACGCTACATGCGCTCGGTGCCGCTGGTGCTTGCCATCGCGCTACTTTCGGTGGGTTGGGCCACGGGAGGCGGCGCGGCGCAGATCCTGTTCACTCTTTTCGGCGAAGTGGTCTTCAACCGGGGAGCTTCAGGCATTGGAGTGATCTGGGGCTGTGCCGGGCTGGGGCTGCTGCTCGGGGGCGCTTTCGCACACTGGCTCGGCCGACGACTCTCTTTCGACGCCTACAAACTTACCGTCTTTATCGACTACATCGTTCATGGAGCCGCCTACGTTCTCTTTAGCCGGGCGCAGCGCTTTGATCTGGCTCTGCTTTTCATCTTGCTGTCGCGCAGCGGCATGGCGGTCAACTCGGTTCTGAACTACTCCTATCTCTTGCGCACGGTCCCCAACCGCTATCGAGGACGCGTCTTCGCCACGATCGAAACGCTCACTTGGACCATGATGATGGTATCGATGATGGGCGCCGGGATCGCTTCCACCCACTACAGTCCGCGCTTGATCGGCACGGTCGCAGGACTGCTCAGTTCAACCACGGCGATCTTCTGGGGTTGGGCAAACTGGACTGGACACCTTCCTCTCCCCGAGGTCGCGGGAAGCGGCCAACCGGCGGTAGAAGTTCATCCGGATCGCACTGTTTAGCTGCTGCCGCCCAATTCCATCGGGAGGCAGGTTCGTTCCGCAATCATAGCGGGAAGGCCTGCGAATGGCGCGCAACCCGCTAGGCGCGGCGCTTGGCTGGACGGCTGGACAATATCTTCGGTTGCTTTTCAGACCATCGGCCAAGGCGGAACCTTTTCTCATACCCGGTGGATTTGTTGGAAATCGCCACGGCCAGATTGCCGCTGCTGTCGCAGGTGTAGGTTTCCTCAACGACAAAGTCCGCCGCTGCCTGGGTTCGCCTCACGGGCACCGCAGCCAGGTCCGGCGAGCCCTGCAGGCCTCGGTCGAAGGGGAATCGGATGTCGTCCCACTCGGCAATTTCTCCTACCGGACGGCCGTCCGGCGCCAGCCGCGCGCATTCCAGATAACGGAAATGTCCGACATTGTGGGCCGGGCGGTAAGAACGCACGCTCCGCAGCGGCGGTTGTTTGGGGCCCGGCAATTCCGTGCCGCGGGGGAACACGAGATCGAACACCACGTCGCGTCCTCCGTCCGCCTCTCGCCACAATCCGAAGTTCCGCATGAACCGCTCCCGCAAGACGCAGCCGGATTGGGTATCCGCCCGGATGGCCAATCCGATGGCCGTCGCCGATCGCATGTACGCCGAGCGCCGCACCCGCCTTCCATAACTCTCCCGCAGTATGCGCGCGACCGGTGGTAACTCCGAACCGCCACCGGTGACATAGAGGGAATCAAGAGGATGTTCCGGGTGCGCTGCCAGCAATTCATCGACGACGACGCGCGTTGACTCGATCAGCGGTCGGCATCGTTCGTAGAACGCACTCGTACTGACGGAAACCTCGCTCCAGTTGTTCCGTACACGCTCGAGATCGACGGTCAGTTTGCGCGTGTTGGGACTGAGCGCTTCCTTCTTCTCGCGGCACTCGTCCAGGAGCACGAACCATTCCCCGGCTGAGAGGTCGTTCCCTTCGTCGAGAGAGATTCCAGCGGCATCCAGAGCCAGCTCCGCCAGAATCTCGTCAAAGTCGTCGCCTCCCAACGTTGGAATGCCGTCGGAGGCGACAATGGAGTGTTCGCCGTCGCCCAGTTCGATGAGCGAAGCGTCGAACGTGCCGCCGCCCAAGTCGTAGACCAGGAGGCGGCCCCCGGAACGGCCCTTGCGGTTCACCAGGTCCCGATGGGCAAATTCGACGGCTGCCGCTGAGGGTTCGTTCAACAGTCCGAGAACTTCGAACCCCGCATCGCGAGCGGCCTCGGTGGTAAGAAAGCGCTGATTGCTGTTCGCATTTGCGGGCACTCCCAGCATTGCTTCCAGGGGCTTGTTGCCATCGTCGGGCAAGGTGGAGTGCTCGCGCAGTTGCAGGCGCAGAGCCGTCATCATTTCCTGCAACAGTTGCCCGACTCCAAAAGCCTGGCCTCCGATCTCTATCCGCGTCTCAGGACCGGCGTCCTTCAGGCAGCGTTTCAGCGAGCGGATCACTGTCCAGCCCGGTTGCCCTTGCCGCAGCCATGCGTCCCAGCCGTAAAGGCGCCTGTCTCCACGCGCGGCGATGAGGGGAGGGAACCACTCGCGCGAGTTCCCATCCGGAGTTTCAAAGTTGATGAGTGGATAGTTACCGCGATCCACGGCCGCAGCCACCACCCGTGTAGTACCGAAATCTATGCCGACCTTCACCGATGAACGAACTCCGTTCTAAAGCAATCCCTGGGTCAACGATCAGGCTGAGTTCCTGCGAACGGAACTGCCCCGTTGTTTTCATTCTAGACCGAAAATTCCTGTTTGGTCGTTAAAGACGGAGAGGTTTCGCGGATCCTAGAACTTCAGTCCGACGGCGCTGCTGAGGAACGCGCCGACGGGGGACATCTTGCGGCAGGCGGCGGCGAAGATCGACATGAACTTGGGGCCACAGACTTGATTGTCGGTGAAGTCCACGGCAGTGCCGAGATCGCGCAGCTTGAGGTCTTCGACGAATTCGTGGTCGGCGGGGAATCCGCGTGGAGAGCGGCTGAGCTTACCGGCATCGTCCCAGTTGAGAAGTTTGCGGACCTTGCGCCATTCCTCGGGGCGCGACACGATGGCGGTGCGGACTTTGAGCAGGGTCGGCGGCTCGGGATGCCACAGGCCGCACGCGGCGAAACAGCCTCCGGACTGAAGATGAAGATAAAAGCCGGGAGAGTGAACGTCCTTGCCTCGGTGGGAGAAGCGCATGGCGACGTGAGTCTTGTAAGGGCGCTTGTCGTAAGAGAAGCGCGTGTCGCGGTAGATGCGAAATAGCGAGCCGCGCGACGGCCGGGAATCGGCGACTAGATCAGGCGAGATTTCATAGAGGGGCACGGCGAAGTCTGCGATAAAGCGCAGGGCCGGCTGGCGCACCGAGCTTTCGTATTCGTCCTTGTGGGCGAGGAACCAGTCGCGATTGTTGTTGCGCTTGAGGCGGGCGAGAAAGCGGAAGAGTTCGGCGCTGAAGTAAACGGGCATTGGAAATAGGGTAAGAAGGAGCCGGGAAAAAGTAAAGGGCAACAGCCTGGACTCGAGATCACGGTACGACCGCTCCAGCCCTTTGTTAATTCCGCTATCGTGCGCGGCGGCGGGTCATTTGATTATTTTCTGTTCCACCACCTGGCCCATCTTTTCGAAAGGAATGCACTTGTCAGGAGGGGTGAACAGCGTTCTATCGGGAGTGCCGAGCACGATATCGCGGTATACAGCCGTGAGTTTGTGAGATGGTATCTCCGATTCGATCTTCACCGGGATACCCTTAAGGTCCTCCGCCTCCCACACCCTGGAGTGGATGATTTGACCGTCCGCCCTGGTCACCACGACGTCTTCAACCTTGCAGGTGTGGCCTTCTACAACTCCGCTGCCGGCCTGGGTTCGTTCGACCTTACTGCCGTTCAGCAGTTCCAAGGGGCTGGGCAGCATTTTTACTTGGTCGGGCCGCAACACCACACACTTGTGGCTGCCGTCGGGGTATGTGGTCAGGTTATAGATTCTTCCGGTCGCGGGCATATATAGCGTCGACCAGGCAGGGCTCCGCTCCATCCGCACGCTGGAACCGGAACGGTACACTTTCATCGTCATGTCGTAGGTTGCGAATGGAAAGACTTGGGTGGCCGAAAAATCAGGGAAATCCCACGGAACGACGCCGTTTTGTGCGCGGGTAGGAGTTACGGACGCTACCAGTACCATTACCGCTGCGACGACCCCAATACTTCCAGACAGCTTCATTGCGCCCTCCTGAGAAACTCTACCGCAAGGACCAAAAAAAGGAGGCCCCGCAGAGCAGGGCCTCATCAATCCGCGGTCTAAGTCGACCACGGGAGAAAACAGAGGCTTACTTGCCGAGCAAACCTCGCGGGGTTCCCACGCCGGTGCACTCGTCATAGGATGCGACGACTTTCGGGCCGCCGTTGGAGCCGGTTTTAACGTCGTAGAAATTCGCTTTATACGCCGTGTACCCCGGCAGTTGGCTGTAGATCAGATTGTTCTCCTCGGTGTTGAACCAGTCGCCGCCGCCGGTTATCGGAGTCAGGAAAACTGATCCCAGCCGGTTGTTCGAGCGGTTGATGATGCTGGCCAGCGCCGGAGTCGAAACACTGGTGCCCCCAACGATGAACCAACCACCGTTGTAACCCGAATAGACGTAAACGCCACTCGCTGGATCGGCGTTGAATGCCAAGTCGGGTGTGATGCGGGCGGTCTGGCCGAAAATCGGAAACTGGAAGTTCGCCCACGGACCCATGCCGCCACCGTTCCAAGAGGTGGAATAGGTTTCCTGCGCACTGACGCCGCCGCCGGAACCGCTCCAGCAGCCTTCGGAGTAGTAATAGTCGTTGGTTGCTTTGCGGTACACCGAGGTGCCACCCGCGGAAATTACCCAGGGACTCGTACTGGGGTATTGTGGGCCATAGCCGGCATCGCCTGCGGCAACTAAGGCGAGGATCGGGGTTTTATACCCATCGGCGCCGTTGTAACTGAAGTCGGCGAAGAACGGGTCGTCGGCGGTCTGGCCAGCGAACTCGGCGCCTGACCAGCTGTTGCTGACCTGTCCACCCGCGGGATAGTTGGTGACTATGTAGTTAAACGCGACCTGCTCAGCGTAAAACAGCTCGGTGTCGTAGTTACTGCAAGCCTCGACCAGAACGATCGCTGCTTTGGGAGCGAAAACGTGCGCCCACTCGATGTCCAGCGACTCCTCCATTGCCCAGTTCGCGTTGACCGGAGGCGTGGTGCAAGCGCCGTCGCCGTTCGCGTAGATTTTCGTGAAGTTCGCCGCTGGCAGCGGCCATTGCGCGTCGAAAGTAGCCAGGTCGCTGGCCGCGTCCGGGTTATCGAAGGCGTCCACGATGACGATGGCGCCATAGCCGGCTGCGGTCGGGCCGCCGCCAGTCACGTTGGGCAGGCATCCGGCGGTGGCTGGGCTCTTTACATACAGGCAGCCCATCGAGTTCGGCGTCTCAATCATTTGCGTTAGGGCAATTGCCGAGTTGACATCCGACGGGCTGACAATCGCCCTGGGGGTTGGTGCTGACATCGGCGCCGGCTTGTTGCCGTCAGTGCTGCTCAGTACATAGTTGGTGTGGGCAAACCCTGCGGGCTGCTGCTTGCTGCTTTCCGGCAAGAAAACATGTCCGGCTTGGGCCGCGCGCGGGACGAGTTCTTCTTGCGAGACCGGCCCCGTGCTGCCCTGTTGCGCCATGACTGCCACTGCAAAAAGGGCCAGAGTTACCAATCCCAGAACCTTGTATCCGATTGAATATTTCATGAGAGCTTCTCCTAGTTTGTTCGAACCTTGGAAGTGACGGGTTGAATTGCTGAATGACTTGCGCGATGAGGGGAAGATCGGCGTAGGTTCTCGCCGTTCTCTACGCCGTACTGCAGTGTTGGCGCGTTCAAGCCGGTCGGGAGCATCGGCTCGGCTAGCGGAAGAACCTCGGCAGACCCCGCAGGTGGGGCAAGCGTCCGGCTTTGACTGCTCCGGTCCACTCCCCCATTGCCCCATCTGGCGGGCGCCCGTCGCGGAGAACATGGAGAATTTACGATCTGACCCTCCCCCGAGGTTCTTTCTCCATTTCGCCTCCGCGCAGCTCAAGCACGAGTGAAAAGCCCTTGTGTCAACTCCGCGGGCTTGTTACCCTATTGGGCTCGTTGGCGAACGGCTTCGTTTGCCGACTACAAGTTTTCTCAGAACCTCAGGCGGATGTCATGAAAGCGTTGCTCAAAAGTTCTCAATTTTTATAAATATTCCCAAAGTGTTGGCAGTGAAGGCTCTGATTCAATTTGCCGGATACCAGCTTGACCCCGACGCCCGCTCGCTCCGGCGCGATAACCGCCTCGTTGCGCTCAATCCCAAGACCTTTGATCTGCTCCTGTATCTGGCGACGCACCCGCATCAGGTGGTCACCAAGGACCAGTTGCTGACCGCCGTCTGGCCGGACTCCTTTGTCGAGGAGAGCAATCTCACCCAGCATGTTTTTCTCCTGCGCAAGGCCATGGCCACCAACCAGCAAGCCGACCCCATTGTGGTTACGATTCCAGGCAAGGGATACCAGTTCACAGCGACGGTCGAGCAGATTCCCCGGGATGGCGCCACCCAGGGCGAGCGAATGCTCGAGTCCGCGCAGTCCGAGACCGGCATGGTGGTCGAGGAGGAGACCGACGACGAGTCGCCGGTTCGGATGGCAATGTCGGTTCCGCACCAGCGCCGTGGCCGCTGGTTTTGGGCGAAGGCGACGGCTACTGTCGGGGTTCTGGCGGTGGTTATCGCCGCTGGCTATTTCAGCTACAAGAGATTCGGGAATGCCGAGTCCCACAGCGCTGTCTCTATAGTGGTTCTGCCCTTCACAAATCTCACTGGCGATCCCTCCAAGGAATACTTGTCCGACGGGGTCACCGAGGAAATGATTACCGGACTTGCGCGATCTGAGGGCGGCCAATTACGGGTGATCGCGCGCACCTCGGCGATGTCCTATAAGTCCACCAGCAAAACCATCCGGCAAATTGCCCAGGAACTGGGCGTGCAGTATGTTCTCGAAGGTAGCGTGCAATCCGAGGGAGACCATCTCCATGTAACGGCACAGTTAATTCGTGGCGACGATCAAACGCATGTCTGGGCCGATACCTTCGATGGAGACACGGGGCAGATTCTGAAATTTGAAAACCACCTGACCGGCTCTGTGGCGCACTCCCTGTCGCTGACATTGCTCGCCGGAAAGACGGCGGAGCACACCCCGATCAACAACGCCGCGCACGATGCCTACCTGCAAGGGCTCTACTACGTTGCGCAGCGCTCCAGGATTGGGTTGGGCAATGCGCTGCAGAGTTTTGGAACGGCTGTGGCGCAGGATCCACAGTATGCGCGCGCTTATGCGGAGCTTGCTGTCACCTACAATCTGATGGGCCAATATAGCTTTATGGACACCAACGAGGCGCATAGCCAGGCCAAAGCTGCTGCCCTGCAGGCCATCGCCGCGGACCCCGATCTTGCTGAGGCTCATGCCGCATTGGGACTTAACAAATGGTTCTATGAGTGGAATCCCGCCGCGGCGGAAAAAGAACTTCTCCAGGCCATTCAGTTGGAACCCACCAATGTGGATGCCCGCCACTGGTATGCCTTGGTGCTAATGACCAGCGGACGGTTGCCAGATGCCGAAAAGCAGATGCGCGTGGCTTTGGCGCTGGATCCAAAAGCGCTAATCCTGCGCACAAATTTGGGCTGGCTCCACTACACGGACCACCAATATCCGCGGGCCATCCAGGAAATACAGTCGGTCGTGGACGAGAATCCCGATTTTCTTACCGCGCATTACAAACTCTGGTGGGCCTACTCAGTGGCCGGAGACGTTCCCCATGCCTGGAAGGAACTCGATGCGGTCGCGCACTTGATTTTCACCACTGACGGCGAAAAAGAGATCGTTACGGTGTATGAAAAAGAGGGTTATGCCGCATCGCTCAAAGCCGTCACCTCCTCCAGTGACGGGAGCCACTTGAGAAGTCTTGTCGACGACGCTCGCTGTATGAGTTTTGCCGGCGATAAAGCGGGAGCTCTGGAATTCCTTGATCGTGCCCTGCAAGACAGGGAAGGCTGGATGGTCTTTTTGGAAAGCGATCCGGCATTCGATTCGCTGCGCTCGGATCCGAAATACTCCAGGCTGGTGCAAGAAGTCCATTTCGTTGCGAACAGTTTCCAGTGAGCACACGGGTCCGCCGCTTCGCGCCATTCGGAATCCATGCCAGCCCATGGATGATCAAGAAGCTCTGGTTCTGGATCACGCAGGATTCGAGCGGAATTGCTGGGGCCACAGAATACTCATGCGCTCAGCCGGTAGCGGGCGAGCGCCATCATCTCGGCGAATATGTATTGGAAATCTGGGTCGGCGGCGAGTTCGACATGCCGCGACAGTGCCGCAATCTTCTTCAAGCGCGCATGACGCGTGGAGGGCGTGAGTAGCAACGTGCGAACGCCGCGCAGCGCGCTGTTGCCCACCGGTTCGACCGCCACGTCCTCGGGCAGTAGTCCGATGGCGCGCGCGCTCGTCTGCCGGATGTAATTGCCGAAGGCGCCCGCCAGACAAAGTTTTTCGACGCCTCCGCCGGCGAGCATGCGCAGACCCGCCGCCATCGCACCTTTGGCCAGTTGCAACTCGCGGATATCGCTCTGCGACAGTGACACGCCTTCGGCCAGCGGCAAGCGCTTGTCGGCGTTGATCAGGCGGCCGTTGGCGGCGATCAGGCCCAGTTCGACGCCGCACGCTGCCGCGTCCACCAGGCCGCTGCCACAGATGCCGCGCGCCGGTCCGCCGCCGATGACGTGGCACTCGAACCCGCCGTCGCGCACATGCACCGTGTCGATCGCACCCGTGCCCGCACGCATCCCCACGCCAATGCGCCCGCCTTCAAAAGCCGGGCCGGCCGCGGTCGACGCACACACAATTCCCTGGGCCGATCCCACCAGCACTTCGCCATTCGTTCCGATGTCGAACAGTGCGCATGGCCGCGTCTGCTCGTCGAGCTGCGTGGCCACGATGCCGCACAGCAGATCGCTGCCGACGAATCCGCCCAGGCAGGGCAGGAATTCGGCTGGCCCCGGCCATCCAAAATCCAAATTCTCGAAGCGATAGCCGCCGAGTGTGGGTGAAGCGAACGGCGTGTGAGTCAGCGGCTCCACATCGAGGCCGCAGAAGAGATGATGCATCGCCGTATTGCCGGCCACCAATACTTCGCGGAGAGGCTCGACGCCCAGCATCCCTCCGAGCGCTTCGCGGATGAGGCGGCCCAGTTCGCCCGGTCGCTGAAGATCGTATTGCAGGCGGCTCATCACGTCGGCCCCGTAGCGCGCCTGCGGGTTGAGCGCGGTCTCCACCCGCTGAACTTCGCCGCTGCTGAGATCGACTACTTGGACCACGAGCGTGGTCGTGCCCAGGTCGATGACCGCACCCCGCCCCGAGCGCGGCTCGATGGGCACCTGCGCATTGTCGGTGAGCACGCGCAAGGACCACTGTTCCACTTCAACCACAACCGGTCCCGCCGCGGACGCACAGCAGGCCAGGCGCCAGCCCTCGCGGATTTCTTTTTCCGTGAGCGCTTCCCGCATCGTCTCGGTGACCGGTACCTCGCCCGCGAGCACACGCACCTTACAACCACCGCAGGCATTCTCGCCGCCGCAGGGGAATTCGACGCCCGCCGCAAAGAGCTGATCCGCCAGCGTCTGCCGCGCTTGGGGATGGAGTTCGAGTTTCACGAACGGCTGCGCGCAAACCGCGTCATGCCTTCACCTTTACCACACCGTTGTCGTAGCTGGCCACGATGCGCTGGCCCGGTTCGGCGACCACAAATTCCGCTTCCGCCCACTCGCCCTCGACCATGCGCCGCAGCCACGCCAGGTTCCCTGACAGCCGTTCGAAATTCCAGCCCTTCTGCCTGGCTTCAGCGGCCGCCTCGGCGACAAAATTCCCGCCTGCTTCCAGCCCAGTCTCGATGAACGTCAGCTTGCGGTACTGCGAACGGTAGCGCGTCAGCTTCTCGTAGAGGTAGCGTCCGTTGTCCTCGCCGTACTTGCGAATCATCGCTTCCAGCGGCTCGTCGAACCCGGTCGTGTTGTGCGTCAACTGCTGCAAGCCTTGACCGCGCTCCAGCCAGCCAGTCGACCGATAGTAAGTGCCGGGGTTGCCCTCGAAGTATGCCTGGTAGCGCTCGCGGCTGCCCATCAGCAGCGCGATGCAGTCGTGTGCGCGCGGCAACACTAGTCGCGTATGCCGCGCGGTCAGCCCGTCGAGCCCGTTGCCGCAAAGCCCGTAGCCGAGGAGAATCGCGTCGTAGACGCCTTCCGGCGTGTGATCCACGAGTTCCTGAATTTTCGCCGCCATCGGCTTGCTGCCCAGGTCGTGCAATCCCTTGGGAAGAAATTCCAAGTCCACCTGATGCGGCGAATGCGCGCAGGCATCGCACATCTCGCGGAACAAAACTTCGCAACTGATCAGTTTGAGGCGCATCGAGCGCTCACCAGGGCACGAATGAAGTCTGGAGTGGATCCACAGCAACCGCCCACAAACGCGGCGCCAGCATCGCGCAAGGCCACGTAGTGCGAAGCGAAGAACTCGGGCGAGACGTCATATCGAATCGCGGTTCCCTCCATCTTCGGCAAACCCGCATTCGGCTTGATCCAGATGGGGAGATCGCACGCCGCGCGCAAACGCCGGCAGAGGAGCGCGGCATACTCGATCCCAACTCCGCAGTTCGCGCCGACCGCATCCGCTCCCGCTTCCACCATCGCCGCCGCCGCGGCCTCGGGCGTCGCGCCCATCATCGTGCGGTCCTTGTTCTTGCCCGAGTCAAACGCGAAAGAGGCGATTACCGGCAGCCCGGTGCTCTTGGCTGCGGCCACGGCCAAGCGCGCCTCCTCGATGTCGCTCATCGTTTCCACCAGCAGTGCGTCCGCGCCCGCCGTTGCCAGCGCCTCGGCCTGCGCGGCAAAGGCCGTACTCGCCTGCTCCTTGCCGATCTCGCCCGCGATCAGCATCTTGCCCGTCGGACCGATCGAGGCAAACACCAGCGCCTGTCCCGCTGCTGCCCGCTTCGAGATCGCCACACCCGCGCGATTGATCGCCTCGATGTCGCCTTCCATCGCGACCGAGTTGGCGCGGAAAGTGTTCGTGAGGATAATCTGGCTGCCCGCCTCAATATAGGCGCGCGCCACTGCTTCCACGCGTTCAGGATCGTCCAGGTTCCAGATATCCGGCGCCAGACCAGGGGCAAGGCCGCGCGTCTGCAGTTCCGTTCCCCACGCGCCGTCGGTGATCAGCAGGCCACCTGCGAGCCACTCGCTTAGTCGGCTCATGCCGCGACCAGTTTGCGCGCCAGGCTGGCGCTGCCGATTTCGCACCGGCGCTTGAGGATGCGTTGGATGTAGCCGCGCAGGTTCGCCATGAGCCGATTTATATCACGACTCCAACGCCACGGGAGCGGCGTCCCGTCACGTGTTCAGCTTCACGCCCTGCTCGACGGTATTATGATGATGACCGTGACTTGACCAAACGCGGCGGTGCATTTGTGGCGAGCTACGACGACGGTGTCATTTCTCGGAGGCGACGACATGAATTCTCTTGAGCGCGTGAGGACAGTCATGGCGGGCGGGATCCCCGATCGTGTGCCCGTGTGCCTGCATAATTTCATGCTGGCCGTGCGCGAAGCCGGTGCCCGCATGGAAGACTATCGCGTCAACCCTGAAGTCATTGCCCGCGTCCACCTCCAGGCAGTGGAAAAATATAGGCACGACTGCATTATGGTGGATACGGACACGACCATGCTGGCCGAAGCCATGGGGGCCGGCTCGGAATGCGCCCCCAACGAACCAGGCCGCATCGTGAAGCCTGCTATCGGCAGCCTGGATGAAGTTGACCGGTTGAAAGTGATTAACCCCGAGACGGACGGCCGCATTCCCGCTCTGCTTGAGGCTATCCGGTTGATGTGCAAACAAGTGGGCGGCGAAATCGCCATACGGGGCAACGCCGACCAGGCCGCTTTCGATCTCGCCTGCTTGGTGCGCGGTGTCGAGGATTTCCTGATGGACCTCGCCGAACAACCAGACAATCCGCGCATCATCCAGCTACTGGAGATTTGCTACCAAAGTCACCTCGCCGTCCATCGAGCGCTGGCCAAGGCCGGAGCCCATCTCACTTCGCTGGGCGATAGCTTTGGTGGTCCAGACGTCGTTTCCCCACGTATGTTCAACCGCTTCGCGCGTCCGTATGAGGAACGCCTGGTCAAAGACCTTACCGCCGATGGCATTTTCGTGGTGATTCACATCTGCGGCAATACCAGCAGAATCCTCGACATGCTGGCAGAGTACGAACCCTGCGGCTTCGAACTCGACTACAAAACCGACGCCGCGAAAGCCAAACAAACCACCGGGAAGCGCCACGTGTTATTCGGTAACATCGACCCCAGCGGCGTCCTGGCCCAAGGAACGGTCGAGCAGGTTCGTGACGCAACCCGGAATCTCATCTCCGTCTGGAAGCCGGGAGCGCGATTCATCCTGAATTCCGGCTGCGCTATCCCGGCGACTACGCCGTCGGAGAACATTTACGCACTGATTGAAATGGTGAAAGAGTGCGGAGTCTATGACTAGCCGGGGCGTCAGTCCAGAGGCGGTGTCCGCCCGTGACAGAGGTTTCAAATGAGTCTAGCTATCGGTTCGCTGAATGAGTTCCTGTTTGGCCACGCTCCGCGGCCCGTTTCGTGTGGCCGTGGGCTCGAGCTTGGCAAAGGCACCGTCATCCCGGAGATCAATTTCACCCTGCCGGCGATGGACATTGACGAGGCGACCTGGCCTGAGGTGCGTCGGCTGTACGCAGAAATGATCGAGGGCGTCTGCAAACGAGCGGCGGAACTCGAAGCGCCCGGCCTTCTGGTCGAGTTCGAGACTCTACCCGCGATGACGATTCGCCCCCAGTGGGGCCGTGAAATCGTTGAAATCCTCGCCACCTGTTTACATGGCTATTACGAAAAGCACGGTCTAAAAAATGCACTCCGCGTGACGCCCAATGATACGCGTGATTTTCTGTCGCCCTCGCACATGCGCGATGGCCAATACTGGGAGGCCATGGCTCAACTTTTTGAGATGTCGGCAGCCGCCGGAGCGGACCTGCTGTCGATTGAGTCTACCGGAGGCAAGGAAGTGTGCGATGAGGCGCTGCGCTTCGGCGACCTGCGTCAGACGATTTTCGGACTTGCCATCCTGGGTGCGCGCGATATGGAGTTCCTCTGGAAGCATCTGGTTGGGGTATGCAGTAAAGCCAACATTGTTCCCGCAGGAGATAGCGCTTGTGCCTTCGGCAACACCGCCATGGTTCTGGCCGACCAGAAGTTCATTCCGAGAGTGCTAGCTGCCGTAATTCGAGTAGCTTCGGTGCCGCGCAGCCTGGTCGCATATCGAATGGGTGCTGCGGGTCCAAGCAAGGACTGTGCTTACGAAGGCCCTTATCTAAAGGCAATCGCTGGAGTCCCGATTTCGATGGAAGGACGGAGCTCGGCCTGTGCCCACTTGACGCATGTCGGCAACATTGCGCAGGCGGTCTGCGACGCGTGGTCCAACGAATCCGTACAGCAGGTGCGCTTGCTGAGCGCGTATGCTCCGATCGTCTCCCTTGAGCAGTTGGTGTATGACTGCCGATTGATGAACACGGCTGCTGCTGGCTCCCGCGAGGATGCAATTCGGTTGAGAGACTGGCTGGTGGAATCGGATGCAGCGCTCGATCCCCAAGCCTGGGTGCTGCGTCCTGATGTGGTTCTAAGAATTGCGGAACGGATTGCGGCTGAGCCTACACCATACCTCCAGACCCGCGTGGCCGCTCGTTGTGCAATCGAAGAAATTGCATCTGCGCACCGGGAGGGACGGTTGCGAGTATCGCCGCAAGAGATTCGCTGGATTGCGAAGATCGAGAAAGAAGTGGATCAATTGCCCGGCCAAGAGAGCGAGTTCATCGACGAAATGCTGGCGACCCCGGTTGCGGAGAAGTTTCTGCCCGGCGAGTACGGTATTGAATCGGTCGCGAGCCGTTAAAAGCTGCCTACGCACAATAAAAGGAGTACGCTGATTGGCGTCTTCAGGCGAGCAAAGCGTCTTTCGCTTGAAGCCGCATTCGAGAGGAAGAAATGACCGATCTCAAGAAACTTCATCAAGCAATTCTAGATGGCAATGCGAAAGCTTCCGCTGAAGAGACTGCGCACGCGCTCGTGGCGGGCGTCGACCCAATGACCATTATTGAGGGCACGATGATTCCAGCCATGGACGAGGTGGGACGGCTCTTCGAATGCCAGGACTATTTCGTTCCAGAACTTCTGTTGTCCGGCAGAGCCATGAAAGCTGCGATGCAACTTCTGCGCCCGCTGCTGGCAAAGAGCGGGGCTCAACCCGTGGGCCGCGTCGTCATCGGCACCGTGAAAGGGGATTTGCACGATATAGGGAAGAACCTCGTCGCCTCCATGCTGGAGGGCGGGGGCTTTGATGTAACCGATCTCGGTACCGACGTCTCTCCCGACAGGTTCGTCGCCGCGATCGGAGAGAAGAACGCCGACATCGTCTGCCTCTCCGCCCTGCTCACGGTCACGATGCCGGCGATGAAGACGACGATCGAAGCGTTGGAGCGCGCTGGAGTCCGCAATAAGGTCAGGGTTCTCATCGGCGGTGCGCCGGTGACTCTGCAGTACGCCAGGGAGATCGGAGCGGACGGATACGGTGAGAATGCAAACGCAGCGGTCGCGCTTGCTCGCGAACTGGGGAAAGGCACGTTGCGGCCATAGAGTGCCATCGATTGCCGGTTGTTCCACTCCGTGAAAACCAGCGCATTCTATGGAGGACCCGCTCTCTCGATTTCTCGTTGGGAGGTAACACCATGAAATCTGCTGCAGCGGTTCGACTAACTGCTCTCTTACGGGCATCCGCAATCATGTTCTTGACCGCTTGCAGCCTGAAAGACTCCGTGGCGCAACCTATTTCACCGGATAAGGTCAGCGTAACTGTCAAGTGGGACCAGGTCATAACGGTTTCGAAGACCACTCCCACACTTCAAGTGGTCGTCAATCCACCCTTGCGCCGGGGCATGAAGATACACGATCGTGTCTTTCAGGCTCTGCATGAGTTGGGAGCTGATTTCGTTCGCTACGTGCCTTGGCTGCCTTACCCGAAGCTCGGTGTTGCCGAACTCGACCCTCCCAAGGACGGAAGAACGTCGTGGGACTTTTCACTGATTGATCCCATGATGGAAGACTTGATGAATGCGCAAGCCGGGCACTCGGTGGTCATCAATTTCAGCACCATTCCGCAGTGGATGTTCAAGACCGACAGGCCCGTGGCTTATCCCAGCGATCCCGACCAAATAACCTGGAACTACGAGCAGGGAACGGAGTTCCGCGATCCCAGTTTGAAGGAAGTGGGGGAGTACTACGCGCGCCTGGTGAGTTGGTACACGCAGGGCGGATTCACGGATGAATTCGGGAAGCGCCACGACTCCGGTCATCACTATAAGATCGATTATTGGGAAGTTCTCAACGAAGTCGATGGCGAACACAGCATGACGCCCCAGACTTATACGCGAGTCTACGACGCCATTGTGGAGGCTATCCACCGTGCCGATCCGAGGATTACTTGCGTGGGGATGGCGCTGGACGGTGAGCCCAGGGAATTCATCGAATACTTCCTGGACCACAAGAATCACAAGCCCGGCATCCCTATTGCGATGATTTCCTATCATTTCTATGCCGTGCCGAGCTCGGACGAAACGCCGGAAGTAATGGAGCACACTTACTGGGAGCAGGCGGATCGTTTTCTGAACGTGGTCAGTTATATCCAGGGGATAAGAGAGCGGCTCTCGCCCGAAACCCAGACCGATACCGACGAGTTAGGCTCAATCTCCGCTGAGGACACCGAACAGGACAAGCCGGGCCACGTCTTCAAGCCGATTCCTAACTCCTACTGGAATCTCTGCGGGAGTTTGTACGCCTACCTTTACGTCGAACTTGCCAAGCGAGGCGTCGAGGTTGCGGGCGAATCTCAGTTAGTGGGCTATCCCACGCAGTACCCGAGCGTGTCCATGGTGGATTGGGAAACCGGCCAGCCGAATGCTCGCTTCTGGGTGCTGAAGGTGCTGCGCGACAACTTTGGCCCGGGCGACAAACTGGTGGAGACCGACTCCAGCCCTTCCTATGTTTACGCGCAGGCTTTTGTGACGCCAGAGGGCAAGCGCAAGATCCTGCTATTGAACAAGCGAAACCGCGCATTCGATGTGGCGCTGCCGGGGGCGGAGGGAGCCGAGCTTCAGCTTGTGGATCAAACGACCAGCTTCCAGCCGCCGGCTTCCAGCACGCTGAAGGCTAACCAGATCACCCTGGGCGGATTCGCCGTAGCCGCTGTGACCCTTGCGAAATGAAGCTGGGGATCAGGGTTTCTGAAGTTAATCCTATAGACGCCCTACTTGCCCAGAGTTCATTGCTCGAAAGTCGGCTTCCTTGCGAAGGGTGCGAGAGTTCCGAGGAATTGGCGGATTCGCTCGAGATCCGTTTCAGAAATCAGCTTGAACCTCACGCCAGTTCCGAATCCTGGTGTGCTGTAGGCGACCTCGCAATCCGCCCAGCACTTGGTTTCGCCGATCCAGATACCCACTTTCACCTTGGTTCCCGGTGGCAAGGGGATCGCCATTTCAATGTAACATCCACCTAGGCTGAGATCTGCGATCGTTGCCCAAAAGGAGGCTCCGCCTTGGGTATGAAGTTCGACCGAATTATGGCACTTGAACCGTGTGTGCTTCCGCCGCTCAACAAATCGTGACTGGTGATTGTCAGGGGTAGGAGAGGGTAGTGAAAAATCCCAGAGAGGTTTTTCCGGGGAAATGCTGAGCAAGCCCACATGACCTGCTTTTGGTGTGCCAGGTTCGCCAACCCACTTGACGCGAAAGTACAGTCGGTTCTTGCCATAGGATAAGCCGATGATCTCGCCGAGGTTAAGCCCGGCTTGTACACCGCTCAACTCCGCCCCCTGTTGGCTAACGTTGACCGTGACCGCCTTCTCGGAGAAGACTTGGCCACTGCGGTTGGTGCCGAAGATGCGCACAGGCGCCTGGATTTCTTTGCGAGGCTCGCGGCGCTTGCCCATCCTGTGGGTACCTCCCTGTCGTTCAAGGAACCATGCAAAAACAAATCGCCTAATTGTGCTGGGGACAATGGCCCAAAAGCAAGCTCGGTAATCCTTAAGGTTACCGGGATTTCTGACCACTCTAACGGGGAATCGAAAGACGCCTTTCGATTCTATGCCAGAAAGCTTCAAACCTTCTCCGCGAGGGCTGGGCTTGCCTGTCCCGCAGGGCTGGTGCACAATGAGCAACGATCATGCAAGTGCACATCGCGATTCAACGAATACACCCCGATGCCAAGCTTCCTCGCTACGCCCATTCTGGAGTCAGTGGCGATCTCGCGGCAGACCTCTACTCCGTGCAGGAAGTCGAGCTGCCGCCAGGCAAAGTGATGCCAATCTCAACCGGGATTGCGTTAGCGATTCCAGACGGATTTGGCGCGATCGTGGAAGACCGGTCGGGGGTTGCACTCCAGGGTTTAGCGACGTTAGCTGGAGTAATCGATACCGGCTACCGCGGTGAGATAAAAGTTGTCATGGTTAACCTGGGAGGGACTGCTGCCATGATCCGTAAGGGCGATCGAATTGCGCAGTTGCGAATTGTCCATCGAATCGAAGCAGCGTTCACAGAGGAATCGGAGCTCCCGAGCACTGAGCGCCAAACAAGTGGGTTTGGAAGTACGGGTTCGTGAGCGCGGGAGCCCGTGGCATAGCCGGGACTGCCTAGTAGATTGGAGGCCCGCATGCCCTCCGGCCGGGCGCCCGTACCAAAGTCGAATCGGATTCGAGGGGCAACAGAGGCAAAGGTGATGAAAATAGGTTTCATCGGTACCGGAGGTACAGGCAAAACTTCGACGATTCAGCAACTGGGAGACCTCGGTCTTCCTCTCCTGGAGTCTGTTTCCCGCGCGGTTTTCAAAGAGTGGGGGTGGAAGGAAGAGGACCAGCGAAAGGCGACCCCGGAACAGGTCTGGCAATTTCAGAAGACCATCTTTGATCGAAAGCTGCTTCAGGAGAAGGGCTTGGAGAACTTCCTCAGCGACCGAACGTTACTGGATCACCTCACTTACTGCTTTCTCCGGGCGGGCCGTGGCGTTGCCGAGCCGGCGGCAAGAGAAATGCTTGCCCTGACGAAGAACAACCTGACAACATATGACTTTTTGTTCTTCTTCCCGAACGGGCTCTTTGACCCGGGGGACGATGGTATGCGGGAACAAGACTATGTCTACGGGGTGCTTGCCGATGCGACCATGCGAGGATTGTTGAATCGGTTTGGGCAAAGCTATTTGACGGTCCCGATGGGCACGGTGGACGAGCGGGCTGATTTCATCAGGAATTGTGTGAAGACCAGTACCAAGGATCGATAATCATTGAGTGATTGTGCCGTTAGCCGACTGCGAGAATTAGCTGTCGCTGTCCGCAAGGAGATCAAGAAATGAGCACGAGTAGCGAGCGCCCTGATCGTGACACCTATTACATGGGAATCGCGATGGCGGTGCGGCGGCGAGCAGATTGCAGGGGTCAGAAAGTCGGAGCCATCGTCGTGGTCGACAATCGAATTGTTTCCACCGGGTACAACGGTACGCCCACGAAAATGCAGAACTGTTCCGATGGCGGCTGCTATCGTTGCGCAAATCGGGATAGGAAGTACGAGTCCGGCACTGCCTACGACATTTGCATCTGCGTCCATGCAGAGCAAAATGTGATCCTCGCCGCCGCGAAGTTCGGGATAAGCGTGCAGGGTGGGACTGTGTACTCGACGACTCAACCCTGCTTTGGTTGCCTCAAGGAAATGCTCCAGGCTGGAATCGTATCCGTGAATTACATGCACGCATGGAGCGGAATGCGGGGCCAAGATCAGGCACTTCAATATAAGATGCTACTGGACTCGTTCCCCAATGGCGTGCACAAATTGGACGTACCCGATCCCGACGCCGAATGGGCTAAAGCTGTACCTGCTCGCGCAATTGTGGCCGACCCTCACGGGATAGAATCGGCGTAGCTAAGTTCTGGACCTATGGCGTCGGGATAGCTATGTTCCGACTGCTCCTCTCAGAGCGCATTCAAAGCTAACCAACACCCTTTTCCGGGGCACCGGTACGCGTCGACCAAGATCACCTGGACATTGCGTAAGCAGGCCTGATGTATTTTCCGGCGGCAAGATGTTCACATAGTCCCTCCACACACTCCTCCTCGTCGTCCATGCCTTCGAGCCCCTGTGGATGTGGCTGTGGAAAAGGGGAAAGAATTTAATCTGCCATTCATTAAGCAGCAGTGATTCAATGGGTTGCGTTTCTGGTTCCCGCCGCAATGCAAGAGGCCGATTGCACCGAAAAGGGGCGTTGACAATCTTCGAGCAAATCTCTAAGGTTGCTCCCGTCGACGGCTGAAAGGGTTGGCTTAAATAAAACTTTGCCAGTCCGAAGTAAGCTGAGTGATCAGCTCGGCGGGGCAACCCGAAGAGCAGCCAGACCTGAAAAAACCGACGGCTCTGCGAGGAGTAGTTGGGGTTTGGGACCGCGAAAGCGGTGATCGCATCAAGGGCTGTGACGGTGCATGCCTCCACGCTGTTGGCTCCCTCGCAGGAGTTGGCGGCTAGAGCATAACCAATGTCACAGCCTTTACCTTTTCCCGGCGTTCTCCTCCTGACCAACCCTCGCAAAAGCGGTCCACAAAGAAAATACTCACCCCGTTGGAATAGAATAGCGCTCGGCGAGTAAGCGGCTATGAGCACTGCAACCCAGGTCTGGGAAAATTGGCAACGCCAAACGGTCGACGGAAAGTTTCCGCTGCTGCGCGGACTGGGAGGCTCAGAGCAAAGCGCTGTGTTCTTGACGGAGCGCAGCGGGCGGGAACCTCGGCAAGCTGTAATCAAGCTGATCCCAGCAGCGGGCCGCGACGACGATGCTCAACTAGCCTGTTGGGCTGCAACAGCGAACCTTAATCATCCGCACCTGCTCCGTCTCTTCGAATCCGGCCGCTGCGAGCTCGACGGCGTAAGGTATCTCTATGTCGTGATGGAGTACGCCGAGGAGAATCTGTCGGAGATCGTTCCGCAACGTCCACTTTCGCCCGCAGAAGCTTCTGTCATGCTTCAGCCTACGATTGAGGTTCTTGGATATCTCCATCACGCGGGTTTCGTGCACGGGCGTATCAAGCCATCCAACATTCTGGCGGTCGACAACCAGTTGAAGATCTCCGCGGACGGACTCTTCAAAAAGGGAGAGCGGATGGGAACGCGCCGGCTTAATGCGTACGACGCGCCTGAGGTCTCGACCGCGGGCCTGTCGCCCGAAGCCGACTTGTGGTCCCTGGGCGTCACGCTGGTCGCAACCCTGACGCAGTGCGCGCCCGATTTCAAAAACTCGAATCCGCCCCAGGCCATCGTGCCCGAGATCGTTCCGCAACCTTTCCGCGAGATTGCCCGCAGGTGCCTGAGTGTCGACCCGCGGCACCGCGGCACGGTAGCGGAGGTTCAAACGCGGTTGCAGACTCCGGCGCTGCCAACTCCAAGAAAAGTTGAAATGCAGGCGGAGAAGGAGCATACCAGGCGACGCATGCTCTTAGCCGCGGTGATTGTGATCGTGTTGCTGGCAGTGTTGGGCGTGCGGGCGTTCCTGGCGCGTCGCCCTCCTGTTCCGCCCGCCGATCGCGCCACCCAGTCTGCATCTGGCGTGGCCACCAAGCCTTCGCCGCCACCGTTTTTGGAAACGCAAAATCAGGCAAAAGGAACGGTCTACGGCAAGGTTTCACGACAGGTCGTGCCCAATGTGCCGCCGATCGCACGCGACACAATTACCGGCAAGGTCAAAGCGAACGTTCGAGTCTCGGTCGATCCCTCGGGGAAGGTTTCTGAAGCAAAGCTCGTCGCTCACGGAGAGAGCAAGTACTTCGCGAGGCTGGCTCTGGAAGCGGCACGGCAGTGGATCTTCACGCCCGCGCAAGTGGACGGTCAGGCGGTTGCCAGTGAATGGACCCTTCGATTTCAGTTTGGAAGGGCTGGCACACAGGTGTTTCCGACCGAGGTTCGTCCTTGACACGCTCTCCAGCAACTCTTCTGAGCAATGAGTTCAATCTCCGGCCTCCGTAATCTGGAATCCCCGTCATACAGCAGCACTCCCTCTCAAAGTGCGGATCGAGTCGCTCAGGAACCGAGCCGTCAATTACAATCCCTTGCCGAGGGGAAATTCATGGCAAACCCAGCGGGGCTGGCGTCCTTTATGTCGGAGTTGAGGGCAGAGAGAACAAGTCTGGTAGATCGGCTCAGGCATGTTGATGCGGCTCTTTCGGTGCTTGGCAAGTTGAGCGGTGGGAGTTCTTACACGAAAGCGAGAGGTATCCTGTCAGCCTCGGCTCGTAAGCGGATCAGCCTCGCGCAGAAAGCGCGATGGGCAAAGGCGAAAGGTCACGCGCCGAAAACCAAGCGCACAATATCAGCAGCAGGCAGAAAGAGAATCGCCGCCGCTCAGCGGGCGAGGTGGGCGAAGGTGAAGGCGCAGCAGCAGAAGACTTTTTAGAATCAGACTTACGAAATCATTCCTCTCCTCCATCCCCCTTCGCAACGAGGCGAACCGCTCAGCGGCATTAATGCTAAAACTTAGGAGGCATAGCGGTTGTCTCGGCAGCGCTCAGAACGCTCACAATGAAAAGCAGGGCAGCGGCGCGCAGTGTAATCTTCATCGCGCTGCAACTCTAAATGAAATTCCGGCGGGATTGAAGCCGTTCAGAGCACGAGTCCACCGAACAAGTAAATTCAGGAATCGCCCGTCAGTGACCGTCCGGCGCCTTCGGCTTCTCCAAGGCGATCTCCCGTTTGGCTTGGCATTCGGTTGACGGATCGAACGTCGTGACACCCTGGAACTCATCCTTCGAAGCGTGAAATTCAAGCGGAGGTCGCTGCACCCGAGCGGGAAGTCCGGCGAACTTCACCTTCCCATCAGAGTTGGTTCCAGCTTCAAGATCGAGCCTCCGCGTTCCACCAAAACCATACTTGACATGAACCTTGACCGTGGCCGCATAAACGGGTTTGCCGTCCGCGCCCCTAACTATAAGTTCGAGGGAGCAGGGACCAGCACCGCCTTGAATGACGGGAACTTGTTCGTCGGGCGATTGCGCCACAGAAAGCAGAGGGGCTGCGACGACGATGGAGCACAGGACACAAAGTATTCTGTTCATATCCTCATCATTATACGAGCGCGGCCAGAGCTAGGCGGACTGTCTTTGAGTGAGTCCGGCTGCCCTCTTAGTAGCGGGCACGTTCGTATTGTTTCGGCCATGCGACCTGCTGTTTGAGGACATAGGCGGCACGCAACGGCCAATATGGATCCCGGAGGAGTTCGCGAGCCAACAGGACTATGTCGGCCTGTCCAGTCGCGATGATGTGCTGGGCCTGCTCGGGCGCGGTGATCATGCCAACGGCTCCGGTGAGGATTCCCGTCTCGCGGCGGATGCGCTCGGCAAAGGGAGTTTGATAGCCGGGGCCGAGAGGAATCGTTGCTTTGGGAACGATGCCTCCCGAGGAAGAGTCGATGAGATCGACGCCCAGCGGCTTGGCCTGCCGAGCGAGGGCGATGGAATCCTCGATAGTCCAGCCGCCCTCGGTCCAGTCCGAGGCAGAGATGCGAAGCCACAAGGGGAGACGTTCGGGCCAGACTTTACGGACGGCTTCGATGATCTCGCGAAGGATGCGGGTGCGGTTCTCAAAGCTGCCACCGTACTGGTCGGTGCGGGTGTTGACCAGTGGCGAGAGGAACTGGTGAATGAGGTAGCCGTGGGCTCCGTGGATTTCGACGAGTTCGAAGCCAGCTTCGCGGCTGCGGCGAGCAGCTTCGCCGAAAGCGCGGGTGATGCCTGCGATGCCCTCCGGCGTCAGCGCTTCGGGCTGAATGGATTCGGGGGTGAAGCCCTTCGCCGTGGAGGAGTAAATGGGACGCCAGCCGCCATCGGCGACGGAGACAACGGGAGTACTTTGATTGCGCCAAGGAACGGCCGTGGAGGCTTTGAAGCCAGCGTGGGCAAGTTGGGTTCCGGCTACGGCACCGTGCTGGCGAAGGAAGCGAACTATACGCGCCAGGTTCTCGACATGCGCGTCCTTCCAGATGCCGAGATCGGACGGACTGATGCGGCCCTCGGGGACGACGGCGGTAGCTTCGGTGAGGACGGTGCCTGCGCCCCCAATGGCGCGAGCCCCGAGGTGGACGAGATGCCAGTCGTTGGCGAGGCCGTCTTCGCTGGAGTACTCGCACATGGGGGAAACGGCAATGCGGTTACGAAAAGAGATGTCGCGAATATGGAATGAGTCGAACAGATTCATAGCATATGGATCGTATCAGGAAGGGATGTAAGCGAGGTTACGCCGAGAGCCGCTCCGTCGCAGGGAGGTTGGCGGTTTTATATACAAACCTTACGAGCAACGATTTGAACTCCGGACCCAAGTTCAGTTCCTCGCTTTCCTGCTCCAGCATCCCGCGAGGATCATTCGCCGTCTTCAGGCTAGACCCTCTAACAAATGGACGTCATGGATTGGTCGTGGGAGTGTTGTTTCGTGGTTCGGGACCAGGGCGCGGAGGTTCAAATTCTCTCTCCCCGATCTTTATTAAGTTTTTGCCGATCTTTTTTCCGCCCCACGCACCGTGAGGGGCTGCAATTCGATCCTCTTTCGGACGCCCACGGCGAACCCAGAATGTTTCTTGGTGCTTCTCAGCCACGAGGCCGCTCTGCGTTCCGCCTCCGCCTGTTCGTGAGGCGACATCGTCAGGCGGATGTTTCTCTTGCCCACCTCGATTTGTTCGAGCATCGTGGTTGCCGTTTTTTCTGCGAGCAGATACCACAGGTAAGCGGAAACGGAGGCGGGTTGGAAGCCCGCGATTTGCCCATCGCCGTTACCCGGGACCTCTTTGATCTGACAAAAATGTTCGGCCAAGCGAAGTTGGGCCGAGGGGTCGCCGGCCTCGGCGGCTTCGATAATCATGGAGAATGAGTGGCTCTCTCCATTGCCCGCGCTCAGGGGCCGGGCTTGCGAGTTGTTCATGGTGAGGTAAAGCAACTCGGTGCGGCTGGAGACGCCCAGCTTGTCAAAAATACGGAACAGATAATTTTTAACCGTATGCGGGCTGAGTTCGAGAGCCTGAGCAATTTCGCGGTTGGTCATACCACCGGCCAGGTGCTGGATGACCGACCCCCACGGGATAGAATCGGCGTAGCTGAGTTCTGGGCCAATGGCGTCGGGATCACACACTGTGAAGCTATGTTCCGACCGCGCCTCTGAGAGCGCACTCAAAGCGGTACGCGACGCTTTTCGCAACTTTGGCGGCCAGGGCTTCAACCGTGACCTTCACACCATACAGCCGCCAGATCGTGGCTTGTGGCGGCATCACCTTGTAGGTTTTGCAAGTGTCTCCCCCAGACATGGAGAGGAGGCCCATGCCCGTCAGTTTCCTGACTGAACAGCAGCGCCATCGGTACGGCCTTAATCATTTCAGTCCGGTGAAAATACGGTATTTCTTTGTATCTGCGGCCATGCCGCGCTCCAGCTTGTAGAGTTGCTGGTCCGCCAGATCGCGCGGAGAACAGACGAGCTTGCAATGTCGTGCGGATGCTGGCATTTTGTTGTGTACCTCTTTTGATGCCAACGTAGGCTTTCACTCATGCCATCACGACGTCAGTTTCTGACTGCCTCTGCGGGAACGATTGCGGCGACGCTCGCCACTTCCGAAGCCCAGGTCGCAGACACTGAAGCGAGAACGTTTTCCACCAGTCTCGCCAGCCTATGTGGAGAGTGGCTATTTCGCACGGATTCGGCGGATTCTGGGACGAGCCGACATTGGGATAACGCCGATGTGCCAAGCACGGGTTGGCGGCCAGTAAATGTCCCTCACACGTGGCAGGTTGAAGCCCCACTGGCCGAGTATTACGGGGTTGCGTGGTACCGCCGAACCTTTGATGTTCGACCGGACTGGCAGAATTCTGCTGTGCGGGTTGAGTTTGAGGCGGTCTTTCACACCGCTACCGTTTGGATCAATGGCCAACTTGCGGGGGAACACCGGGGCAAAGGCTACACCGCGTTCACGTTCGACGTCACGCATTTGCTCCATTGGGGAGAAGCAAACGCCATTGCCGTTCGTGTGGACAATGCTTTCAATGAACACATGCTGCCTCGCGGGCGCTCCAGTGACTGGGCGCACGATGGAGGCATCTTTCGCCCCGTACAACTCCTCATCACTCCCAAGGTATTCGTGGAACGTCTGGACGTCGAAGCCACTCCCAATCTCACCGACGAAGACGCAACGATCGCAATCACCAGCTATATCCGAAACACGAGCCACCGGGACTGGAGCGGCGGGTCTTCCTTCCGGATCGTGGATGAAGCATCCGGTCTGACGGTTCTGAAAAGGGACAGGGGGCAGGGTCTCTCGATCAAACCGGGAGCAACTGAAACGCTGGTGGTGGAGATTGCTCTGCCTGAAGCAAAGCTGTGGCACTTCGATCATCCCAACTTGTATCGGCTTTGCTTTTCGGTCGCGGGGGCAGATACATCCCACAGCTTTTCTGCGATCTTTGGCGTCCGCCGATTGGAGGTCAAAGATGGCGCGTTCCATTTGAACGGCGAGCGCGTGCGCCTAATGGGCGTTGAACGCATGGCGGGGAGCAACCCGGAGTTCGGAATGGCAGAACCCGCGGACTGGATCGGGCGCGACCACGCGGACCTGAAGCACCTCAACTGCATCTTTACACGCGTTCATTGGCCCCAGGACAAGCGTGTTCTCGACTACTGCGACCGCCACGGGATTCTTATGCAAACCGAAGTCCCCGCCTGGGGATCAGATACCTTTCAGGGTATGGGGCCACAACCGGATGCCGACATCATGGAGAATGGGCTCGAACAATTGCGCGAGATGATCGCGCGAGACCGCAACCATCCCTGTCTTGTAGTCTGGGGTCTCTGCAACGAGATCGGGGGTCAGGACCCGCCTGCCTACCAGTTTGCGAAGCGCATGCTGCAGGAGGCCAAGAAGTTGGATCCTGGCCGTTTATGTTCTTATGCTTCAAATTCCCTGGACAGCACACCGGAGCGCGACGTTGCCGGGCTTATGGACTTTATCGAAGCGAATGAGTATTTCGGAACCTGGGCGCCAGGTTCGGCAGAGGACGCCGCAGGCTATCTCGAGGGGATTCATGCGGCCTTCCCTGGCAAACCCATCGTCATTTCCGAGTACGGCTATTGCGCTTGCACCGAGGATCGGCCCGAAGGAGATGAGCATCGGATGGAGGTCCTTCGCACGCACGATCTTGTAATACGCGCAAGGGAGTACACTGCCGGGGCGATCTTCTTCTGCTACAACGACTACCGCACGCACGTGGGTGACCGCGGCATGGGAGTCCTCAAGCAACGCGTGCACGGAGTGGTCGATGTTTATGGGACAAAAAAGCAGTCCTATGAGCTCCTTCGCCGGGAATCCGGTCCGATCCAATTGCTTTCGCTGGAGAACCACTTGAACAACTTCCAGGTGATGTTAAGAACGCGCGGCGACGTCCCCATGTACAGGCTTCGAGGTTACACCTTGCGCGGCACATTCTATGGACAGGGCGATATTCCCGTGGAGCATCAGGAAGTGGCGATTCCTGAGTTGCTCCCCGCGAGTCTGGCGAGGTTCGAACTAAAGTTCACTCAGTCCGAGGTACCCGTTTGCATTCGATTTGACGTGATAAGACCCACGGGGTTTTCAGCGCTTTCGTTTGATTGGAAACCTTAATACGCGCTTGGGTACAACGGCCCTGACTACGCAATGAACCGATAGGCGACTAGATTACCAGAGGTGTACCTGCTCATGAGACTTTCGCGTCTTCTTCTTGTGTTGATATGGGCACTTTTCGTTTGTTCTTCTAACTCTCGGACGTTCGCCCAACGTTCAGGCTCCGACAAACCTCCTTACGTGAACTCAGCTTTGCCCATTGATGTCCGCGTTGACGACTTGGTCTCTCGCATGACGCTGGAAGAAAAGGCTTCCCAGGTGATACATCAGGCCAAGGCGATTCCCCGGCTCGGTGTGCCCGCTTACAACTGGGCGACAGAGGCCCTTCACGGAGTCGTTACCGATCATGTCACCGTGTTTCCAGAGCCGATAGGCCTGGCGGCAACCTTCGACGCTCCGTTGGTCCATGAAATGGCTGTCGTCATTGGCACCGAAGCGCGCGCCAAACACCACGAGCTGATTCGGAACGGTTTCACCACTATTGGACTGGATTTCTGGGCACCGAATCTCAACATTTTTCGCGATCCCCGTTGGGGTCGCGGCCAGGAAACGTACGGAGAGGATCCTTATCTAACCGGCATCATGGGTACTGCTTTTGTCCGTGGAATGCAAGGCGACGACCCCAAGTATCTCCAGACGATCGCTACCCCCAAGCATTACGCAGTGCACAGCGGGCCCGAGCCGCTCCGCCACCTGTTCGATGCCAAAGTTTCAAAGCACGACATGGAAGACACTTATCTCCCGGCTTTCCGCGCCGCAGTGACCGACGGCCAGGCTGGATCCGTCATGTGTGTTTACAACCGCGTGAACGGCGAACCAGGCTGCGCGAATAACTTTCTGCTGCAAGATCAACTGCGAGATCGGTGGCAATTCCGAGGCTACGTGGTTTCCGACTGCGATGCCGTGCTCGACATCCAGCGAGGGCACCACTACGTGAACACTCCAGCGGAAGCAGCAGCAGTCTCCATGGCTCGAGGTACCGATTTGGACTGCAACGATCCGGGCGACGATTACTCGAGCTACGTGGACGCGGTCAAGCAAGGCCTGCTATCACTACAGGATCTTGACCGTTCGGTAAAGCGGTTATTCCGGGCGCGTTTCCAGCTCGGCATGTTCGATCCTCCGGAAATGGTCGCTTATGCCCGAACGCCATTTTCCGAGGCGGATTCCGAGCCTCATCGCCAGCTTGCCGCGCAATTGGCGCGCGAAAGCATGGTTCTACTAAAGAACAATGGAATCCTTCCGTTGCGCAAACCGCTCAAAACCATTGCAGTGGTCGGTCCTTTGGCCGACAGCACCAAGGTGCTGCTGGGCAACTACAATGGCGCGACGTCGCGAATGACCAGCGCACTCGATGGTATTCGCAGGCAATTTCCATCGGCTCAAGTGACTTTCTCGCCGGGCACGAGTTTTCTGCGCGACCCGGTTCCGATTCCCGCAGATTTGCTCTGGACGGACGACGGAAAGCCCGGTTTGAAAGCCGAGTATTTCCAGGGTATTGAGCTGGCGGGAGCGCCGGCTCTGGTGCGCATCGAGCAGCAGAGGGATTTCGAGCTCACAGTCCCCGTCGCGCCTGGCTTGGGACCAGTGAACTTTTCCGCCCGCTGGACGGGAGTGCTTCGACCCGACAAGACCGCGACCTATGAAATCGGAGCCGCCGGCGATGACGGCTACCGAGTGTGGATTGATGGAAAGCTCGTTGCCGAAGACTGGAGCAGTCACGAGTTCACTACGAAGCTTTCCAAACTTAATCTTGAGAAGGGCCATAACTATTCCATCAAGATGGAGTATTTCGAGCAAGAGGGCGAAGCAGCTGCAAGGCTCGTTTGGATGCCGGCCCCTGCGACCAATGAAAACTTACTGAATGAAGCAGTCGAGGCGGCAAAGAAAGCCGACGTCGTGATCGCAGTCGTAGGTATCACCTCTGACCTTGAGGGTGAAGAGATGACCGTGAATCTTCCCGGGTTCAAGGGTGGTGACCGCACCAGTCTCAATCTACCCAGGGAAGAAGAAGACCTGCTCCAGGCGGTAAAACTGACAGGGAAACCGCTTGTGGTCGTGCTGATGAACGGCAGCCCTCTCTCCGCAAATTGGGCGAGCCAGAATGCGGACGCGATTCTAGAGGCTTGGTATGCAGGCGAAGAAGGCGGTACCGCAATCGCTGAGACCCTTGCTGGAGTCAACAATCCCGCAGGGAGGCTACCGGTAACCTTCTATGCCGGTGTGGAACAGCTACCCGCGTTTGAAGATTACTCCATGAAGGGCCGCACCTACCGATATTTCACGGGCATTCCGCTTTACCCTTTCGGATATGGAGTGAGCTATTCGAAATTCACTTACAGCAACTTAAAGCTTTCAACCGACACGCTGATTGCTGGAGAGTCGCTCACGGTCGAGGCGGACGTCCGAAATACGAGCGAAGTGGGGGGAGATGAAGTGGTGCAACTGTACCTCATCTTCCCGGCAGATGACGGCGCGCCCTCACGGGCACTCCGTAGCTTCACCCGCGTTCATCTTGTTCCGGGCATGACTCAGCGCGTGCAATTCACTCTGTCTCCACGCGATCTGAGTATGGTGAATCTCGCGGGTGATCGCACCATTGCACCGGGAAATTACCGCATCAGCGTCGGCGGTGGCCAGCCAGGGACGGGCGCAGCAACTGTAGAGACTAAGGTCTCTATCCGCGGCCAACAAAGCTTGCCCGAATGAGATTCCTTCGGAAACACCTTTCATTTTGGAACTAGTTTCTCTCCCCCACACCGCAGCGGTCGTTCTCGTTACCTGGCAGGCACCCAACATTCGGAGACATTGTCCCGGGCGTGTTCACTCCGGTGCTCATCTACCAGTCTGCCTTCGTCGTTTCGGTACGATGAAGGAATGCCCGCCTTCACTGCCGCTGGCCGCAGGTAATCCTCCACAAGCATGTTAGTCACACGCGGTTGCTGGCCTTTGAGCTTGAACGAAGGAAACACCCAATCCCCCGGCTGAGAATAGGGCGTCTGACGTTTCCAGCGAAACATGAATTCGGCTAGCAAAGGATGCAGCGGCACCGGGCCTTTCGAGGCTCTGCTTTTCGGCCAGCCCACTTTGCCGCATGTCCAAGTGCGGCGCACCTGGATGACGGCTTCAGCAAAACTCACGTCTTGCCATTGCAGCCCGAGGCACTCTGAGATACGCAGACCTGTGCCAGCGGCTAAGAGCGTTAGAGTGCGTACCGGCTCTCGTAGGTTAAGCAATATTGCGTATGCCTGTTCAGGGGTGAGAATCATCGCTTCGTACTCGCTGGTGGTCTTGCAACGGACGAATCGCATCGGGTTGGACTCCTGATTTCGAGGAATCAGCCCGTAACGTTGGCTGTGCCTGTAGACCAGCGACATAACACGGCGCATCTTGTCGAGCGTTGGATTGGCAAGCCCTCCTGCCCTTTCAAGGACGTCAACCATTGCTCGACCTCCAGCGGTTCGACGCTGAGCGCGACTCGGTTCCCCCAGCGTGGCAGCAATCGATTGCGGAGTGCTCGCTCGTAAGCTCGGATTGTCGTGTGTGCTTTCGGATGGATGGATTCGGTGGGTTCGACGAGCTCATGTTCTGCATAGTGATGTGCCAGGTCCGCAAACGTTACGCATCCGCGGAAATCCACCTGGTTGATGTGGAGGTGCTGTCTTTCGACCTCCGCCCATGCACAGCTTTTGCTGGAGAAGTCTTTGACAAGGCCAATTGGAATCTTGTTCTGCACTCGCTTACCGTCGGATTTCCGAACCGTACGAAAGAACAACACCCAAGTTTCACCTTGACTGCGTTTTTCTTTCTTTAACCAACCTCGTTGATGTCTGTGTGTCATTTGGGGATCTCCTTTGGGCAAGCCAGATGCCGAATAAATAATGATCCCTAATGCCGACAACATCGTGCTCATCGTGACTGTCGGAGAAGTTACACTCAGCATTGACTGGAGTGGACCCCAATTTTGAGACAACCAGTTAAGCCTGATCGGGCGAACTTGTTTGCCAATCGTGAATCATCGTCGGTGTTTGGTGGGTGCACGTTGAACGTGCCCAAAGAGGAAGACTACGTTCAGCTCTTGATCCGCCAGAGAGCTAAGAAAGCTACACGAAAGCTACAAAAAAGCTACAGGAAGGGGTAGGTGTAAAATTTGTGCTGTTATCGAGGGAATTCCGGCCCGATTCTTCTTATACGAGGCTTTTATGCATCTAAGAATTATTAAGAAGTTAGGTTTCAAATCCATTTGGAGGAAACGAGCACGTCCTCCGGCTTGCTCGATGATCCAAGCGCTCCAAACCGGACGTGTCGCGCAATGTCTGCTAATGGTCTTTTCCCTGGTCGGTAGCACCCTTGGGGCCTTGAGTCAGACCATAGCACCCGGACTGACATCCCCGGATCTTTGGAAGTCAGAGCATGTTCCTTTTTCGTTCATCTATGGGGGCAAGCCATCCGCGCAGTTCCTCGCAATTTGGAAGATCTCACACGAAGACGTAGCAGATGGAAAAGGCGAGATTCATCGAACCACCTATACGGATCCCGTTACCCACCTGAAAGTGATGGGCGATGTTCGCATCTATCCGGATTTCCCCGGTGTCGTGGATTGGGTCATTCGGTTTCGCAACGATGGTGCATCCGATACGCCCATCATTGAAAACATCCTGCCGTTGGATTGGTCCATTCCAGCTGCAGCTGGCGATTGTGTGCTCCGCCATGCTCGTGGAAGCGATGCGTCTGCGACTGATTTTGAACCGCTGCAGGAAAATTTCGGCCCGGGAGAAAACGCTCATCTCGAATCGCTCGATGGGGACTCTTCCAACACAAATACGCTGCCTTTTTTTAATCTGCAAACTGGCGACAACGGATTGATTGGAGCCATCGGCTGGACCGGCAACTGGAAGGCAGATTTTCATGATGCAGCCGATGGAAAGACCATCCTCATGACGAGCAGCATGAAGCAGACACATCTTCTGCTACACCCTGGTGAGGAAATTCGTACACCGCGCATCGTGCTGATGCGCTGGAGCGGCGGCAACTGGCAGGATGCGCAAAACACCTGGCGCCGTCTTCTGTTAGCGCACTACACGCCCCAAGACAACGGTAAGCCCATGCGAGGGCCGATTCTGTTTGGTAGTTGGGGCTCGGAACCGATTGCTGACAAGCTCGCCTATATCCAGTGGGTGCAGGAGCATAAAATTCCGGTAGAGGTGTATGCCGTCGATGCTGGCTGGTATGGCGACTCCGTAGGGGCCGAAACGGATCCGACCAATCCATGGTGGAAGAATCGTGGCGACTGGTTTCCCAGCACTCGCTATTATCCGAGCGGCATCCAGCCGCTGGGCGATGCTCTGAAAGCCGATGGTGTTGGTTTTTCGCTGTGGATTGAACCGGAAACGACCATGCCGGGCAAGAAGATTGCGCGCGAGCATCCTGACTGGTTCCTCCATAACAATCCATCGTCAGATCAGTATCCGTTGTTGGCCAATCTCGGCAACCCAGCGGCACGCAAGGGAATTACTGATATGGTCTCCGGCTTCATCAGTCAGTTTGGGATGACATGGTACCGGCAGGACTTCAACATTATGCCGGAGCCGTATTGGAGGGCGTCGGATTCACCGAATCGCATCGGCATGACTGAAATCGGCGACATTGAAGGACTCTACAAAATGTGGGATGACCTGTTGGCGCGCCATCCCGGCCTGCATATCGATAATTGCGCGAGTGGCGGTCGCCGCCTCGATATCGAGATGATGTCACGCAGCTTCTCTGTCTGGCGTACCGATCACGGATTCCAGGACACCATGGCAGAGCAGGCACAGACGCAGGCGCTGGCGTATTGGGTTCCGGAGAACATGGGATTTGAAACGTACACTGCAGGATTTGAAGCTAACAATACGCCATGGACAAAGCCGGGATCTTACAGTACGCCAGAGAATCTCTATCTCATGCGTCTTGCCTACGACGCCGGATATGGAGTGACCCCGGGAGCAACGGGGGTGAACGACGACGCGTGGGTTGCGTGGATCAAGCAGGCTCTCGGTGAATATCGTGAGGTTCAACCGTATCTCTATGGCGACTTTTATCCGTTGCTGCCCTACAGTCTGGGAGAGGAAACCTGGACAGCTTGGCAATGGGATCGTCCAGAGCAGAAAGATGGTCTAGTTCTTGTCTTGCGTCGACCCAAGAGTCCGTTCACGGCGATGGAATTGCGTCTTCGACACCTGAATCCCAATGCGACCTATCAAGTGGAAGTTCGGTCCACCTATGAGATGGCTGCCACGAAGGAAATGAAGGGCAGCGAATTACAACATCTCCAGATTCAACTGGCGGACGCGCCGAGTTCCACGTTAGTTTTCTACCGGCAGAAATAGGTGCTGGACAGTGCTGAGTTCGCTGCGTTTTTCACGCAGCCATTTGTCCTGAATCAGAGTGAATATCGGTTTGTTGGTATAGGTTGAGGATTTTCTTGAGGGTTGGGTCGATTTGCGAAGATGCGAAAAATCCTGGGATGCCAGAACGCAGTGCGTTTTGCGGCCACCAGTTCGGAAGGCGGAAGCGCCGGGTTCATGGTGCGGAGCCAGCTTCGGAAGCAGCGCCACACCTCGGCGGTGTGGTTGATCGCCAGGTGTTGCAGCAGCCCCTGGGCAATGCATCCCAACTGAACATGGACGTGGAAGGCGTCCAGTTTACGGCGGATCGCGGCGCGATAAGCATGGCTTGTCCGGTGCAAATACTGGTTGCCGTCGCCGCGGCGCAGGGGCTTCATCCCGCACATCCAAATTAAGCATGATCAGCTTTTCTTCTTATAGAACGGTGTGACGTCCACTTAGATATACGGCTCAAAGTGATTGCTGCGAATCAGCGCGATATGGGCTTGAGTGTCCGGTCAACGCTTCTCGAGGATTGGAAAGGTGATCTCCCGTTTTCATGCGAGGTGGTGATGTTCAGCGGTGTGCCCGACTGTCCTGTCTCTATATGCAACTCAGTCGTAGCTAGGAGGCCAAAACAATCCGCCTACAATCGAAATGAACTTGAATTGCATTTTCATAATGCTGGGTTGTTGACATACAAAGCTGTGACCCGAGTCACACCGCCGTGTGCGATGCAGGATCGTTAGGCCGGCCGGGCGCATCACGCGCCCGCGAAACGCGCAGAAGACAGCCCCTAAGGCGAATGCGCAAAACGACGGCTTCAGTGATTCGTCCTCGCTGCTACTATTGCGACTTAGTCGCAACAAGAACTACAGGGTTCTCGCCGTGGCCCAGGTAATTCCTGATTTTGAGTTACCCGCCCTCCCAATTCCTGCGGACGGAGCCCGGCAGTCGACGCCCGGATAGACAGCGTGTTTCCCGCGATTTTTCTTGGCCCTCAATTGGCCGGGAGTACAATCGGGGCGCGGCTTCTCTCGCCTCCTCGAGAACACGCTCCACCTCCCAGGAGGCGAGTCGACTCGTATGAGCCTTCCCGCAAGAAAATCGTGAGACCAACGAGATTTCACGTCATCGAAGGCAACCACAATACGCAGGATGAAGT